>FRDC01000663.1_pt1 | contig 69650 bp, 93 predicted proteins | sample 1106171 | NCBI WGS metagenome assembly FRDC01 (sample SAMEA3930566, study PRJEB13176) | freshwater metagenome | biome: Drinking water system; feature: drinking water; material: water | place: Singapore | collected 2014-12-20 | reverse complement strand
GCAAGAAGTGTGCCATCGTATTAGTCAGATGAGTAAGGCATGGAATATGCTAATGCAAGAATCATGCCATGATGAGCTAAATGATATTGAGAATCATTATCAATACGAGAGCTATGTGGCTGTAATCATTGGAGAATATGTGGCACTGATATTGCTATCCTCTATTGATAGCATGCGCTCCCAGGAGAGCTGACCGCTCGGTCAGGGAGGCGCGTCTAGCAACATTCATGCCATTGTAACCTAGGTGCGTCATTTTGTCGCATGCCTCTGTATATTCTACATTTTACAATGAGGGTTGTAGGATATGCCGGTAGATTTTACAAGGGGTTAGCGGGCATGGTGGCACGCGACTTGCTAGGCATGATTCTTGCTGTGTGTCAAAATGACACACGGGTCAGAATGACACGCTCGGCTAAACTCGCGATTTTGAAGGCATTTTCGCGTTAGTGTGTCACAATGACACACGGTACGATTCTTGCTACTTCTTCCATTGACACCCTAGACCATTGGATCGACTGAGGGTGCCATGCTGGCATGGTGCGTGCTTCCACGCTTGGTATACGATGACACGATGAGACGACGCGAGGGGGCGCCTCGCAGCCGATACAAGGGCGGTCCGCTCCGGTGGACCATGAAGCCTGTAGTCTGGTCTCTGACAACCTAGATCGTCACCTACGCCGCTCCGTAAGGCCGGAGTCGCTAGGGGTGACACCATGCACGCTTCGGAGTCGGAGCTATAGCGTGGGCGATAGACAATCCTCTTGACTGAGGAGCCCGTACGTACGTTGTAGGTAAGCCGCTCCGAACGTCCTAGACTATCAGGAGAGCACAATGCAAACCGTATCGACTGGTAGCACCCGACGGTGGTCGCGACATGATGCTCGTCGCGAGGCCGAGCGGGTTCAAGAGGCCTTGCTAAGTCAGCGTTCTGTCAAGGCAAAATTGGCAGAGCAAGGTGGCACGCTTGTTGCTACCTATGATATTGGCGAAGTCTGGCGTCCCGAGCCCACGACGCATCGGGCTATTGACGATCGCGACGTGAGGCACGCTGCTAAGGGCGCAAAGCGGATTCACTGGGAGCATGCCTCATGGGCTAGCAGCAAGCGAGCCCCTAAAGGCAAGCCGCTCAAGTTTCGCGATCGCGTCAAGCTCCTGAGTTATGACGGTGCATCGCAGCGATTCACACGCTTCCGCTTCTCTCTCGCTCATGCCGCATTGATTGCGAACATGGAGCCGGAGAAGGCAGAGCGCGTCAAGCTCCACCACATGACCAAGCCAGTCAAGCTGACCGAGGCGCGGCGCATGTGGCTCATGCTCGCAAGAGGAGGTGCCTTTGCTCCTCTGCGACGTATCACCGAGCAGCAAGCGAACGTACTTGACGAGAACGCCGCCTATCTGGTAGCGAATGCTACTGAGAAGGCACGCGAGCAACATGCGAAGCAAGAGAAGCTGAAAGCGTTGTTCGATGCACATCGTTCCAAGGAAGGACCGATCAAGCCACATGGACATAGCAAGTGGTGCGGTTGTCATCCGTGCCACGTTGCTAAGCTGCACGGTAAGCGATAGCAACCCCTAGCCCGCTCATGTAGTGGGCTAGTAGATGCTATCAAGCTATCGACATCTAAGGTATCAAGGCACGACAGCATGGTGCCAGCGTCGATTCACGATGAAGACGCACCAAAAGCTGTTGGTCGAGAAGCTAGACCTTACTACCTGTCCTGACTGTATAGACAGGGAATATTGGAAGTATGTGAGGGGAGGTGACAAAGCATGAAGCGATACGCATTCGCCTTCATGGGTGGAGCGTTCAGTATGCTCCTCCTCGCAGCGTACGCAGGACCCGACGCTATCATTCAGGTGGGTTTGAGGTATGCAGCGGCTCGTACTCACTACGTCTACGATGCCCATGCGCTAGAGGCGCTTGATCTCGCGGGCGTGGATGAAATACTTGCAGAGGCTCCCAAGCCGAGCAAGAGAGGAAGGTAGCACATGAAGCTCTGGATCATCATTAAGTCACCGCTCTTTGGGGTGACGATGGTTGAGCGTGAAGTCCCTAAGGAGTGGACGGTTGAGCACACTATTCAAGTGTGTATCAATCTCACAGAGTTAGGACTGCAAGCCTCGATCGACCTTCGCGAGAGGGGGTGAGCACAATCGACTACGAGATTGGAACACGAGTCAAGGTCGTCTCCAAGTTGCGTGGAGACGTAGAGCGTGTAGGCTTCATCGCTGGTGTGGCCACATAGTCTACCGTTTATCCAGGCCGCAAGATGCGAGTGGGCTACATCATCGTGTTGGATGATGGGTTCTACAGTGCGGACGGTAACACGTACGTCTCTGCTCTAGTAGCCCATCCTGACAGAATCGAAAAGCTCTAGCATCTAGTAACCTGCTCCCTCAGCGCACCCGAGAAGGGAACGCTTGACAGGGATGAGGGAGTAGGCTAATAGAGGCTCTATGAGCAATGATCGCATGGAGTTGGTTGCTACACTCTACATCTTGTGTAGCGACTATCACAGTGGCCAATCCTCTAGAGGCTACCGCATCCTGAGTCGTATTGTGACGCGGTATCGAGAGGTAAGGATCACTGACTCATGGGCTGAGGAGATACGAGAGAGCCCCCTTTACAATGAGCTAGCATTCAAGTATGGAGATAAGCTCTAATGCCACTACAGCTTGAATACACAGACACCTATGGTGGAGAGGCTAACTACTCATGGGTGCGACGCGCGTGGATGCCTTACATCGAGTCACGCCGCGTGATCGTTCGTAACGCAAAAGCCTGGGCAGGTTTGACAGGCATTCGTTGTCAGGTAGAGGAATATGGTGGTGATTTGGCCATACGTCCTCGCGGCATGTGCACGGTGCTCTTTGTGAGCTACTGTGAAAAGGGAGAGGAGCAAGGAAATCCTCTATAGACTGAGAGAGCCTATTCACCAGCACCTCGCCATGGCCGTCCGTTTTATATATCCGGGGTGACAACCGGGCAAGCGACGGATGAGTGCTAGGGTGCTGGCGCATACGCTCTCATAGTGAGGCGTAGCTGAACGTAGGAGAACAACTGTGAGTCATCGTCAGTACATGACTGATCCGCTGTTCATCAAAGCCTGTGAGCTTGCGGGTGTGCCCGTGACCAAGCGTCAAGCGTCCAAGTGGCGTGCTGGTCGGGGTATCGCGCTCGCTCACAAGGGCAAGGCGCAGTCGGCTCTCAAGCAGGCTGAGCAGCAGGGCTGAACACCCTCTAACCACACTCTCTTGCGCCCCTCGGAGAGAGTGTGCTAGTAGGTACTCACTATGCGTGACCTAGAGCACTGTACGACATGTCTCCAGGCATTGCCCGCTGTACCAATGACGGGCGGTACTGGTTACGGTATCGACAATGAGGGTAACAAACATTGTTACCTTTGCTGTTCGGTTCGTGAGCTAGTGCGAATGCATGAGACAGGTAAAGCTACGCTCTATCTTAGTAAGGATGAGCGAGGAGTTTATGTGGTCACTGATTGGCCAGGTACACTCCGCTTTAACGCACTAAATGTGCGTGACGGTCGCCATAACATTGCTGGTACTCGCACTGACGTAGAGTTCTACGTTCCGAGTGAGGGTCGGTGGTGGTATGGTACTCAGTATGGAAAGTGGACGCAGATTATCCACTGTAAGCGGCGTAAGTCATGATCGTCTACCGCGTTGAGCACAGTATTACTGGTGATGGTCCATACAAGGACCCGGAGATGATCACACGAAAGATTCACGGGTGGGAGGATAAAAACCACCCATCACCATACCATGATGGCATATACTCTTTCGCAGGCATGCGCTTTGGGTTCGTGACACTAGAGAAAACCTTGGAGTGGTTTTCATCATTGCAAGCGTACTTGCAGGTACGTGGTTTTCAGATTAGTGTTTACGTTACCAATGTAGTCAAGCTCAGTAAGAGTGGAAAGCAATGTGCGTTTGAATATGATGATGCATTACTGGTAGGTGTGGTAGATTGGAGTACGCTATGACCACATGGCTATACCTCGCATACGCCTACACGCTCTACGGAGTGCTGCTCATGCTCATCATGGGAGGGTACATGCGATGAGCTACCTCATCATGGCCAAGTCACGCTACGGCACCGAGGAGATTGACGAGGCAGAGGATCTAAAGACTGCTGAGTACCTTACGCGAGAGTATCAGATGGCGTACGGTGCTGAGTGGTCTGTGTCGTATACGCCACAGAAGGGAGGAGGTGACACATGAAAGAACTTCGTCTTTACGATGATCAAGCGGACGGTGCCAAGGTGACCATCACGCTGCAATTCACTTGTCGTCGCCCAGGCATCGTGTTGCCTTCGATGCTAGCCACCATTCCCGGCACCTTGGAACGTCACTACGACGGCTACGGTAGCGATGCTCCTGCGGTCTATAAGTGTGAGATCGTAGAAGCCAAGGTCAGCACGACGCGCACGTACGTTCCTGATCGAAGCTAACCCTCTAACCTACTCTCTCCCAACGAGAGAGTAGTCTAGTAGGTTAGACCAACGAGGGAGGAGGTGATAACACATGAAAGCTGTCGCTACTCGTGAAGAGGAGAAATTCAAGCCCATCACGCTGACGCTCACCATCGAGAGCAAGGACGAGTTGGAGGCGCTGTACCAGATCGGCTATCACCACGAGCAAGTCAAGCAAGTGCTGACCGATCACAAGTCGTCGCTGTACGACATTTGTGAGACGATCAGTAGTGCGGCCCACGCACTCTACTCGGCGCTCTACGGCATCCGTAACGCCTAACACCATACGTCTCACGCGAGAGGAGGTGATAACGAATGTCCGTCAAGCTCATCGTCAAGGGCACCATCGACGACGTGGTCAGCGAGGCACAGAAACGAGGCTTCAAGCTCTCCGATCTGTCGCGCTTCCAAGCTCACTCGTCCAATGGTACGTGCACGCTCAGCGTGGATGAGGGCCGCATGGCTGACGTGATCGACTGGTTCTGTGAGCCCGGTGAGGCTCCGTATCCGGTCGGTACGCTGCTGCACTACCAGCTCGCGTCGCCCAAGAAGGAGTAGCCCTCAACTCTACTCACCTTCGATAAGAGGGTGAGTGGGGATGAGTGCTAAGGAGGGGCGCACGAATGCGAAAAGTACGCTTAGTGTTTGAGATTGAGGTCAGCTCCATCAAGAAGCTTCCCACCTCAATCCACATCCCCGTCTCTGTGCGTAGACAGCTGGAGAATGGGGAGCGGAAGGTAACTGTAGAGATCAAGCGCAAGAGTCAAGTACGCTTTGCCTACGGGGACCCGATCGCAGCGCTCAGTAAGTTTGCAGCAGGCAAGACCTTTAAGGTCTGAGGAGCTGAGAGTGAACACGAACGTGATCTGCATGTGGTGCCGTTGCAGGAATGGATGGCACACGCTCGTGTGTCCTTGGATGCGAGCATGGGAGCGACGCTCTCTCAAGAAGATGAGTGTGCCTATGCTCAAGAGGATTACGCTATGACCGATGCCCAGAAGCATGAACAACTCGTTGACACCATGCATGCGCTCACCTCCTTAGGTCGCTGGCCTATCGAGGACATGAAGCGTAGTCCTGAGCTGTATCGTTCCTATGTGCGTGAGCTTGCGGTGTGCTTGTGCGCTGTGCTCACTGATACAGCAGAGCACTGGCCCAATGAGTGGACGTACACAGATATAGAATCCTCAAGGATTACGCACACTTAGCAGCTATTGACATTTGCTGTGCGGTGTACTAAGGAGCCTCGATGAGCCACGCTTGCCCACACCTCATACTTCATCGCTGCCTTTGAAAAGGTGGCGCGAGAGGTTATGCTTGCAAGCATCGTGCTCACCGAGCTATCTATCGAAGACGAGTGGCCATCAAGCATCGACTGCCGCTCTCTTAAAGGATGGGATGAAGCATGAGGTACGAACGAGCATTTGAGCTTGCATACCTCACCGTTGATGGTAAAGGTCAGGAGCGCATTACCGATGCTCGCGTTCGTGCTCTTGACATCATCGCTCACTTCGACATCACATGTTCCTACTGTGGTGCAAAGAAGAATGAGGAAGGTAGATGCATGATGCTCAAACCAAATCAGAGGCATGAAGCATGAAACACTTCTTCTGTGAAGTCCTCAACTGGTGTGGCTCCTCCTCTCATGAGGTAGAGCGTGCAGTGCCCGAGATCAATGCTCAAGCCCTCCTCAGCGCAATCGTGCTCATAGCTGGCTTGTGTGTGGTGTTCTGGGGAACGCAGAAGTGATGAAGCGTCTCATCATAGCTATGCTCATCGTGCTCGCGACTCCTGATGAGGGGTGGCGAGGCTTTGAGTGCTGTCGCTATGACCAACAAAGCTGCACACGATTCAGCTCAGTGGGGTGCTCAAAATGAGTCTTCCTATCAAGCTTCGTAAAGGCTCTCATCGTAACACCAAGTGTTACGAGCTAGAGCTTGGTCCTCATACGCTCTACTGGAGCTATGAGACATGCGTCGCCTATCGTGGTCCCGCTACACCAGCCATCGGCATGAGGCTGGCAAATCACTGGGGTCCCACGACTGGTAGACACCTCCGAGAAATGGGAGTATACGATCTTCCCATTGTGAGCGAGCAACAGTTTGAGGCTGTGCTACGCTCCATCTACGTTGAACGGTTTGTTAAGCCCTGAGGGGCTTGACAAGATTGGGTCCACTCTGTACTAACGGAGTGCGGCACCACGCACCTAAGCAGCTGACAGGAAGTTGACTGCGAAGTGCCTGGATGCTCTTTAGAAGTTGCCCCCCTTAGTAGCATTCGACTCATGGAGAGTCGAAGTTAGACCAGGGTAGCGGAAAGAGGCATGCAGGGGTTGGAGGTAACAACCCACTCCATAGAGAGTGGGAGGCGTAACGAAACAATGCGTACCCGTGAAATCGAAATCGTCATTACCGTTGACGGCAAGACCTACATCACCAGCGACCCGGAAGTTCAGTTCCACGAGACGCTGGAAGAGGCAAAGGACCTGTTCGGCGAGACGGAAGCCCTCGAATACCTCGTCGCTGGCTACAGCAACGCGGTTCGTGGTCGCATCCGTTCCGAATGGCTCGCGCAGAATAAGCCACAGGCCGCGACTCGAAAGGCTCAGGCTGAGCGGGTTCCGCTTCGAAAGGAGCCCATCCCTGTGCGTCCTGCTGAGGCACGGCCCCAACATCGAGCGGCTGCACGCTAAGCTCGTAGGAGCCCACTGATGAAGAAACTCCTAGCGCCTCCACCATCGTCGGCAGAGGCATCGCATAGTAATGAGGCTGAGAAGGTGGGGGTGCTAGGGGTTCCAGTGCCCAGCTCGCGGCTGCGAACAAGGGTACTGATGAAAGCAGAGGTAGACCCGTGGCTCCTAAAGACGATCGAGAAGATGAGGTTCGCGCACAACCACCACTAAAGCAGATTCTCAGTAGCTTGTGCGTGAAGAACAAGCACCACCACTGTAATGGGTGGTTTGAGTTGACTGGACGCTGTGAGTGTGAGTGTCACGAGAAGAAAGCAACAGGCTACCTATGACGTACCTACTTGGTGCGCTGCTGGGTAGCCTGGTTGTGTTCCTAACTGTGGTGCTCATCGTGGAGGGACTAGCATGGACGTGGCAGCTCATCTTGAGCATGCTTCGCACTTTGAGGCGTGGTCGATCTGGGCGCTCTACGCCATCGCATGGATTGTAGTGCTGTGGTGGGAAGGAGAGCTTTGGTGAAAGTTATCAGAGTCTACTACGACAACGGTTTCTACGACGGAGGGGAAGAGACTCTTTTACTGTGTACCAATGAGACACTTCCTCTTGTCTTAGGTAGGGCAGCTCTTTTCCACGAAGCCTGGGTAGCCAACTGCTACGAATACAGTCTACTGTGTAAGGACGAGGAGCCAAACCACCGCTATCCTCAGCGTTGGTATAAGGTACGATGGTGGCCGACTCAAGATCCAAGAGACTGGAAGTTCGTAGAGCATGAGGTAGTAGCGTTTTGGGGTAAAGAATGAGTATGCGCTTCGGAGTAGCCAAGAAGGACACAGGGTACTGGGGTATTGGGGTGTGGCACAGCAAGACCGAGGTCAACATCGGTACGCTGATGCGCTCAGCCCATAGCTTCGGTGCGTCATTCGTGTTCACAGTGGGCAGACGGTATGAGGCGAAGGCTTCAGATATATCTAAGGCGACACGCCACATCCCCTGTTACCACTACAAGGACATGGATGATCTAGTCGATCATCTACCGCTCGCGTGTCCTATTGTGGGGATTGAGCTACACCCCAAGGCTAAGCCGCTCGATAAGCTTGTGCATCCCTTTCGCGCGTGTTATCTACTGGGTGCGGAGGATCATGGTTTGCAGGCTGAGAGCCTTGAGAAGTGTCACATGCTCACCTACATACCACATGGGAAGCATTGCTTGAATGTGGCCACCGCAGGTTCGATCGTGATGTATGATAGGATGGTGAAGGCATGCGCGTAGACGTAGATGAGTGGATCGACAACTTTATGGAGCAAGAGAGCGAGGAGGAACCACGGTTGAACTATGCTAAGTTCTTCCTGTTCTGCAAGCGCCTGAGAGCTGTTGATCAGATGAACTGGGGTGCATACTTTCCTGAGAAGTTGTTCTGTACTTATCAGGGTGTGCGCTATAGGGTTACTGGTGCATCACGCATGGGTGACATCTACTTGACTACTGACTTCAATCAGGATATAGGCTACCAGAAGCGTGGCGTGTTCGTGAATGAAGTGAGTAACTGGTCACCGGAGGCTTGAGGATGAGCGAACTTTGGTTCACCAGTGATCACCACTTCGGCCACGCTAACATCCTCTCCTACTGTAAGGGGAGAGCTGAGCGGTGGTCGAGTGTGGAGGAGATGAACGTTGGGTTGATTGAGAGGTGGAACGCTGTTGTCGCTCCCACTGACCGAGTGTATGTGCTCGGGGATGCTGCGATGGGCAAGCGAGCTGAGACTGTGCCTCTCTATCGTCAGCTCAACGGGCGCAAGGTGCTCGTGCCTGGCAATCATGATAACTGCTGGGAGAAGGGCAGAGATGGCTCAGGCTCCACTCCAGGCAAGCTTGCAAAGCATGAAGCTCAGTACATGGAGTGGGGTGGCTTTGAGCATATCCTTCAACCTCCTATGTGCGTACATTACGATGGCGTGCTTGTGTGGCTCACCCACCTTCCTCCTATAGAGTGTGGTGATCACAAGGAAGGGGAAGCAGTCTATGATAATGAGATTCGCTTCTTTAAGGAGCGCCCACCCTACCCACCTGATGATGCCTGGATGCTGTGTGGCCATGTGCATGAAGCATGGAAACAGCATGGTCGGGTGATCAATGTAGGGGTGGATGTATGGGACTATGCACCTGTCAACTGGAAGGCTCTCAAAGAGCTGATGAAGGAGGGAGGGGAATGAATTTTCAAGATGCAAACATCTACATAGGTCAGTTGCTTCATCCTGATCGTAACAAGAAGACTGCACCAACGTATCACGCCCGCATGAGTGCACCACTCAAGGTGTCGGTGCTTCCTGCGTCGAGGATGGGATTCTGTAATGGACTCCCTGACCACGATCTTGAAGGATGCAACAACGACTTCACCCAAGCAAAGTGCATCGGTGGTGAAGCGTTGGCCATCGGCTATGTAGAGAATGGTCATTGGATTCACCGTACGTGCCTGGCGAAGTACGGGTTTGCGGTTGGTGATGTGCTTAAGATCAACGATGATGATAAGGTGGTGAAGCTTCCAGAGTTGTCAGAAGACAACCAGAACAAGAACCTTCCTACCCTACTGAGCGATATAGCTGAGCCCCGTACTCAGAAAGCTCGTGGTGTTCGGTTGCTCGCCCAGTACGGGAGCCTAGACTCGACCATCATCATCCAGAACGAGGAGCAGCTAAAGGGGTGTGAGGTTCTGTTCAAGAAGCTCACCTCAGTGGTGTTCAAGGCACGTCCTTGCCCCATCACCCCACGCCATGGGTTCGTGGAGACTCGTGATGTGGGGAGCTTTGAGGAGCTGTGTAGGGTGTGGGAGGAAGCGCGGGCTGCTGATCCTGAGGCTGAGGTGCTGTTGATGCCTAGTATCCAGGCTGATTGGTCAGCGATCGTCACCCCCAATAGCCTTGTGTGGGGGCGCTCCAATGATGGTGCTACCAGTGGAAAGGGAGCACAGACGCTGTTGCTTGGTGGTGGGAAGTTCAACAACTTGGTGCCTGCTATCAGCGGGCAAGCTACCAAGACCTACAGCGTCAGTCAGACCCTGCTCGATGCGGCTGGTATCCTCAAGGATCAATTCCCTTATCTAGAGTTTGTCTTTGAGGACATGAAGCCCATCTGTGTGCAGATTCGTGGAGGTCCCAAGAGCAAGCCTGTGCTTGACTACATCCCTAAGAAGATGATCGTCAAGGCTGTGCACAAGCTCGACTTTGAGGTCAACGATGAGTTGCCTGAGCCTTCTCCGTGTGAGTGCTATGATGAGGATGAGTGTGAGTGTCCTGAACCCACAGGTGGTATCTCTGTGGAGGACATGCTAGCGTGGGAGGCTTTGGTTCCCACTCTGCCCAAGGGCACAGTCGTCTATCATCCTGGAGGTTCGATCAACTGCCACTTCGGTGTTCATTGTGTACTCAACAAGGTTGCATACATCACCACGTATGAGCCTAAGGTTGGAGATACCATTAGCCCGCCCAAGAAGAACCAGCCCATCGAGCGTGAAGCCTTGCGCCGAGGGATGCGGGTTGGTATAGTCAAGGGTGAGAAGAAATATAAGGTGGACTTCAAGAAAGAAGCAGCCACCGCCATGTTCATGCTGCACAACTTCCCTTCCGATCACGGGCCGCTTGGTTCGTGGATGCTGGGCCATAGTGCATCGAGACTCTATCGACTCTTGGCCCTTGCTTGTCTCGGCGAGTACAGGCATTATCCAGGAGAAGGGGGCAGCAGTAAGGTTTCGACTCAGTGGGCTATTCAACATGGCTTCATCAAGAACGACGGGACCATAGCCACTGAGAAACTAGACTTGATGTACGGTTACAGACTCTTTGAGCCGTGGCGTGACTGGTATCATAGTGAGCTTGAGGGTACAGAGTATGCTGGTGGCAATAGGCATGAGGTGTTCCAAGATGCATGGATGCTCGATCATCACGAGTTGCAAGCTCGACTCACCGTTGCTACACGCTCATTCCTTGAGGATAAGTGGATTGGAGGGTTTGGGGGGCTGAACTGGGGGAGGTGTGGTCTTGCTGCGCTCAGGCTCTACGATGCTATGATTGCTGTGGACGAGAAGCCATCGCTCCGTAGGATCAAGGTGCTTGTGGAGTTGATGAACAAGATCGTGAACATGGTTCACAACAATGGGAACGTGTTCAACAAGTTCATCGGTACGCAAGAGAAGAACTATGCATGCAAGCTCAACCGTGACACGTTGCTCAAGCATGTGTTCCCTCGTCTCGTCAAGGTTGATGTCAACCAAGATGGACCAACGTTCAACACGGTGGCAAAGGGGTTGTGGAGGGATGTGCTGGGGCCTGATCTTGAGGCATACGCTGACAATCCACTGTCACCGAAGCGGCGTGACTTCAAGACTGGTGATCCTGCTGAGGTAGTGGCAGTCGCGCTTGGTGGTATCGTCAAGGCAGCTTGGATTACCTACACCAAGCAGGTAGGAATGTCTCTCAACCAAACAACCCTCCTCTGTGGAGTGAAGAAGAAGAAGGCGGTGACTATGTATGAGCTTGACGAGGTTGCTTTCTAACGTCGTAGAAGGAGTAATGGAGATGGGTAAGAACAGAAACAAGAACAAAGGTGGGGGCTTGTGGAAGGATGCTGATGAGGCCAATGAGGTAGCAAAGGCGCAGATCGGCAATGCTCCAGGCACTGTGTACGTAAATGGCACGCCCATAAAGTACACCGGACCTGGGCAAACGCTCCCCCCAGCTGGGCCTGGGGCATCGAAGCTGCCTCCTCCGTGTGTGCACACAGGGGAGAAGCCAACCATCAGTCTCTTTGATGGGAAGCTTCTGTTGAGTGGGGCGAAAGGACCGCAGCTCAAGTATACTCCAGACACCAAGCTCATCATCGACTGTGCAGGCTTCGTCGATACCACGAACGAGGACCTTCAAGACTGGTATAAGGCCGAGGCTGCACGCAAGAAGTGGCTAAAGCGAGGACCGGCATCGCTTCTAGAGAGTGTGATGCCTGACCCTATGCCGAAGCCTGACCCTGGGTTGCCGCCTCCTCCAGTGCTTGAGCTTGACTGGCCGGATCGAGAGGAGCCCCGTGTTCCTATCGACTGGTGGTACAAGCTGCTTGATGTGCTCAAGAAGGACTATGCCGGGCACATCATCGTTGCATGCATCGGCTCTCATGGACGCACGGGCACGGCTCTTGCAGCCATGTGCCTTGCAGCGAATGAGAAGCTGGGTGTGGAAGATACCATCAAGTTTGTGCGGAAGCAGCATTGCTACAAGGCAGTTGAGAGTTGGGATCAAGTGGACTATCTCATGCAATTCCGCCCGGATGAGTGCTCTCCATTCTTGCAGAGTGGAGCAATCAAGGGTGGGTACATGGCGGATTGACAACCACGAAAACCGTGGTTATACTCTCACCATATGGTGAACCTCTCAGCATGGTGCTGGGCGAGGAACAGCGTACCCTATTCGGGGCGCACAAGAAAGGTAATGTGTGGTAATATGAGTCTTATCAACTTTGTGATGGTTGCCCCGAATGGGGATGGTCGGTCGGTTCACGTTCAGGTCACGGGCTGTCAGTTCCCGCAGGGCTACACCAGCGGGGAGATTGACGGGCTGGACGGGGACGAGGTGACGAAGGAGATGTGCTACGTTCCTTCGATGCGTGGCTCTGGGCGTCTGTACCTGCCGCTCGTTCGTCGGGGCAACGAGTTCTTCACCCCTGCGGGTGAGTTCATCTGCGACGTGGAGGAGCTGGTGGATGCCCTGGGGGCTCCGTCTCCTGCGTACTACGCCGACGACGCTCCGTACGTCGCCCAGCGGGTGCAGAACGCACTCGATGTGGCGGCTAAGGGTGCGCCCAAGGCTGCTGCGAAGGGTCCGAATCCTGAGCAGGTCGAGGCTGCGATCCGTGATGCGCTCGAGGCTGCGCTCCGTCAGCTTTGGCTCAAGTAGTCAGTAAAGCTGCCTGAGGGGAGGGGGAGAGGAGCATGCTACATGACGTTTTCTGTCTCTGTTCTGTGTGCTTCCCTCCTCCTCTCCTAGTAGGGCCAGAGGTTGAGGCGGTGTGGGTGTGGTGCGTGGAGTGTTACACTAGGTTACCTAGTGGAGAGCATAAGGAGTGCCCCGCTTGTCGGGGATGATCAAGCGCTCACAGTGAGGAGTGAATCTACCCCTTGACAAGCGGGCAATCAATGGTTATGAAGGAGGCTGAGATGCCGCATAAGCTAGACAGTTTCGAGGTATACTTCTCCCATGATCGGGAGAATGAGGGTACGTACTGTGCGATCAAGGACCTACTCACGGATGAAGAGGTGGCGACGTGGGTCTACCGCCATGCTGATGATCGCTTCTGCTACCAGAAGGCCCGTAAGTTCGCGTTGACGAAGGCACTCAAGTCTTGGCCCCGTCCGCTTCGGAGGCAGTTCTGGAAGGAGTATGCTGAGGAACGTCCTCAGGATATGCGCTAGCATGGCCGGTGAGCAGAGCATCCCACGAAGTCCATAGTCAATGCCACTAACTCAAGTAACTAAGCAGCTCAGAGAGGCATTGTGTATCTGTGTTCGTTGCGGAATGGAACCAGCGCTCTTGGGTTACAAGAAATGCCAGCAATGCACTAAGCTGCACAGGGAATACAACCAGAGATACAGAAAGGTTGATAGTTACAGACAGCGAATGAAAGAGCTGCGAGCTAAGTTCCCTAGTATCAGACAGGCAGTAATAGCCGAGTTGGGTGGAGCATGTGTGAAGTGTGGGTTCTCTGACTATCGGGCACTCCAGTTTGATCACGTCAACGGCGACGGATTCAAGGAAGGTAGACTTCAATTCACTAGCATTAGCAAGATCTTGAAGAGAGTCGAAAGAGGAGAGCTACAGTTGCTCTGTGCGAATTGTAACTGGATTAAGCGAGCTGAGAACAATGAGGTTGGCAATGCCCGATAAGCGGAGTTTCCCACGTAACCCTAGTGGAGTGGGAAACGGAGCGCGCATTAGGGATTGGGATTTAGTTGGAGCGCCCATGCGGTCTAGGGTATCGTATTCCCCTCTCTATATACCGATACCCTAGAACACCGCTACCCTAGAACATGACTATGGAACTACTACTCGCACTGTTCACCAAGCATTTCGTCTGCGACTTCCCGTTGCAGGCGTTCCCATTCATGTACCGCAACAAGGGTACGTATGGGCATCCTGGGGGCCTGCTGCACGCCTACATCCATTTTCTCGGGTCGCTGGTAGCGGTGGGCTGTGTCACTGGTAACTTCGCTGTGGCGCTCATTCTGGGTTGGAAGCAGCGCAACGTAGAGACTGGAGAGCTAGAGGGGTTTGGCTTTGAGTACCTCCCTCCTAACACGAAGCGAGCCCTCATCGTGGATGACATTTGTGATGGAGGGGGAACCTTCCTTGGTCTTGGCTCACGCATCAAGGAGCTGTTTCCCAAGGTAGCCCTGGACCTTTACACCACCCATGGCTACTACACTCAAGGCATGGTCAAGCTCAAGGAGATGTTCATGGAGATCATCACCACCGACAGCGTCATCCACCTCACCGACCTCGGCGTAACGACGCTGAACGTGTGCGAACGAATTGCGGAGGATTTCAAGTATGAGTAATGTAATGCTCAAGACTGATGGCTACAAGCTAGACCATCGTCGCCAGTACCCACCAGGCACCCAGCGAGTCTACTCTAACTGGACCCCCCGTTCCTCTCGTGTGGAGGGGAGCGAGCTGGTGGTGTTCTTCGGGCTCCAATACTTCCTCAAGAAGTACATGGAGGAAGAGTTTCAGCGGTGGCTCTGGAGGCCGAGGGATGAGGTGTGCAAGGAGTACCAGCGGTATCTGGATGCGTACATGCCAGGTAACGAGATAGGGACGAAGCACATCGGGGCGCTCCATGAGCTAGGGTATATGCCCTTGCGGTTCAGCGCACTACCTGAGGGCACCTTGACCCCGCTGCGCGTACCTCAATTCACCGTGGAGAATACACATGATGACTTCTACTGGCTCCCCAACTACTGGGAGACGCTTCTCAGCAACACGCTCTGGAGAGCCTGTACCTCAGCCACTACAGCTTATCGTTACCGACAGCTTCTTGATGCATGGGCTCTTGCAACTACAGGCAGCATTGAGGGAGTTGACTGGCAAGCCCACGACTTCTCGATGCGGGGCATGGGCGGCTTCGGAGATGCAATGGCTAGTGCAGCAGGGCATGCTCTCTCCTTCACTGGCTCAGACTCTTTCCCGCTCCTAGAGTGGGTGGAGCGGTTCTACCCTGGCGACAACGGGCTGGTCATTGGGAGCGTGCCTGCTACTGAGCACAGCGTGATGTGTGCTGGTGGACAGGCAGATGAACTAGGTACCCTCGTACGCCTGAGCACCCTCTACCCTCAAGGGATTGTGAGCGTGGTGAGTGATACCTGGGACCTGTGGAAGGTGATCACACAGTACCTCCCCATCTTCGAGCGGGACGGGAAGTTGGTCATTCGGCCTGACTCTGGCGACCCGGTGGACATTCTGTGTGGAACATGTACGAGTGACTTTGACTCAACACGGAGCGACTACGCACAGCAGCGTGGAGTTATCCAATGTTTGTGGGACATTTTCGGAGGCACCACGAATGCAGCTGGCTACAAGGTACTCAACCCTCATATCGGCGCTATCTATGGTGACTCGATCACCTACGAACGCGCTCGTGAGATTTGTGAGCGCCTTGCTGCCAAGGGGTTTGACTCGACGAATGTGGTGCTGGGTATTGGCTCCTATACCTACGCCTACTGTACTCGTGATACGTATGGGTTCGCGATGAAGGCGACAGCAGCCAAGGTCCAAGGGGTGTGGAGAGAGCTGTTCAAAGATCCCATCACTGATAGTGGGACGAAGCGCTCTGCTCGTGGATTTCTCAGGGTCTACAAGGATGGGTATGGGCGGCTTCGACTGGAGGATCAAGTTCAACCAGATGATCCAGCCCAGTCGCTGCTTGAGCCTGTGTGGGAGGATGGTCACGCGCTCCGCACCCAGAGCTATGCGGACGTGCGTTATCAGCTCAACGTGCGAACGCAGAAGGATGGGGTGATGTTGTGATCGAGTTGACAATCGCAGTCGTGGTGATTAGTGTGTTTGCGTGGTGGTATAGTCAGGGTGGACCGAGAGGGGGTGCCTACGCATGAACATAGACAGCGAGGCGATGCTCAACCTTATGAGGCAGGAGCCTATGAGGATGGCATTCACTATGGAGTTTCATATCCCAGTGTTTCTCGACTGGTTACTGTGTGCGATTGGGATGCCTGAGGATATGCGGATGTGGAGGCAATATGCAAAGAAGGCAAGGTTCGCTAGAATGTATGGATCAAGAGGGGGTGCCTAGGATGCGACAACTCAACTTACTCTATCATCATCCAAGAGAGGTTGAACATCGACTTAGGGAGGAGTTCATTCTCTACCATATGAGTAAAGGTAAAACACAAGCATCAATAGCACGTATGCTTGGGGTTTCATCGAGTAGAGTTAGGGTCTTGCGGTTACGTGCTCAAAGGAGAATGAAGGATGCCTAGCTCAGGACGTGGTAACTCTCACGATCAAACCTACCGTGAGTGTAGGCGTAAGTTCTACTACTCCTATCGACTAGGGAGGGAGTCAGCAGGCGTATCCTCAGCGCCTCCATTGCTGGTGGGTGAGGCATGTCATGCCTTCGCTCAGCATGTGATTGAGGGGTGGCTTGCTCAGGGTAGCAAGGATGCGGTGCTTGAGGATGCGTGGCAGGCGTACACCGCTGCGCTAGGCTACGTTGATCCTGACGAGTTCGACCTCGTCGATCGTGACCGCTTGGCGAGGTGCGTGTTGCCACTGTGGGCCATGCGTCAGTGGAAGAAGTTTGAGGATGGTGATGAGGTTCCTCTCGCAACGGAGAAGGATCTCTACATCATCCTCCCTCCCCACACGCCCTATGGCCCTATTAGGGAGGAGCTTCGCAAGTACACCGCTCGCCTCGATTATGTGTATCGAAGAAGGGATGGGTTCGTGGTCATCAAGGACCACAAGTTCTCAGCCTCTACCTCACCTGAGAGCGAAGCGAAACACTACCTGATGAGTGATCAGCACACTGGGTATGTGTATGTGTGGAATGCGTGGCGGCTCGACGAGGCAGTTGAGTGCCACGAGGAGCTAACGGATGAGGCTGCATTCGTGGAGTACGACATTACTCGGCTCCAAGCAAAGGTGACGAGCGCGAGCGCGCATTGGAGTGAGGTACGGAATGTGGACATGGCTCAGCAGACCGATTGGTACACCCGCCTCCTCGCGCTACGGGCTGAGATGAGCAGGATGTGGGACCTACCGAGGGAATGCTGGGTATCGAATACGGCGCCTCATGGGCCATGCCACAAGTGGGGGAGGGATTGTGACTTCAAGAAACTCTGCGCTGCACCAAGTGAGCACGACGCACGACTCGCGCAATATCTCAGCGTCGCGCAAGACGTTGGGCAGCCAGCTGAGAACAGTGTGGAAGATGTTGCTTAGCATTGTGAAGGGAGGGTGAGCACATGGAACGAGAACCGTGGATGACAGTAGACTATGATGACTTCGATCCGTACTACGACTATGATGAGGATGATTACTGGGACGAGGAGGAGGAGGACTGGGGAGACAGGTACGATCGCTACCTACTAGATGAGGATGATGAGCGATACGATGATGAGGATGAGTGGGACTATGACGACTGCTAACATGGACGAGAGCCCACTCCCTCGCATCGAGTTCAAGTCTGTGTGCCCCCGATGCGGCTTCAAGCATTTTGGGAAGGTCTGTCCCAAGTGTGCTGATACGGTGGGCTTTGACACGGGCTGGGAGAATGCTTATAGTAAGAAGAGGAAGGCAGTCGAGCGAGTTTCTATGGTGACGGCGCAACCACGGCGGCGGGTCGAACGAGGGCCAGCAGAAGAGGAAGGATGGTTTGATGGACGAGAAGACTTGGATTGAGAAGCGGAGAGAGCAACTGACGGTCAAGACCCCAGAAGTCGCTGATGAGATTACGGTGGACCTGGGTGAGACGTGTGTGCTCCAAGAGATTCCCGAGCAGGATGATGGGGAGGAGCCTGAGCTGGATACTGAGCCTGGCCCCACTAACCATGAGACTACTGTGAGCGAGCCCATTCCTGTCCCACCTGGCCAGACTGGTGGTGACGTGGTCAACGGTTCTAGCACCTTCGCCTTTCGCTCGATTGCTGGGGCTGTGCTGCTAGGGCTTAGTGTGCTTGTAGGGAGCGCACATGCTGAGTGTCCTGAGCCCACACCTTCCAACTGGGTCAAGCAGAGTGTTACTGATGTGGTGACATGTGAACAGAATGAGATGTGGACTGACTGGCCTGAGTGTGGAGGAGAGAAGATGTACCCTACTAGCATCCCTCGTGAGGTGAAGTGTGACTAAGACTTTGGGTGAGCTAAGCGATACGCGCTATAGCTTCGGACTCTACGCCCCAACTGGCCTCGGCAAGACGCTGCAAAGTTTTTCGTTCGTTGGCGAAGGGATCGGCAAAGCCATCGCCATCAACGTCGAGACGGGTGCTGAGGATGCACCAGGAGGGCTTGCCACCCTTCTGCATTGTGACGGCATCTACCCCCACCTAACGAGCAAGTGGCTCCGTGACACGACCCTTGTGATGCCTGTCAAGGAGTGGGGCGACATGCAGACGGTCTATGCAACGCTCAAGCGTGACAAGGATCAGCTCGTGAAGGACGGCTATACCACCCTCGTACTCGATGGTGGCAGCGCTCTGAGCTATTGCATCCGCTTGGAGTTCACCAAGCTGTCACCTGAGGTGAACGTATCCTCGAAGCGTCACACCATCATCGGCTCCCTCGTCAGTGACGTTGAGCTGAACAGCACGAGCCTGATGGAGTTGAGTTACTATGATGTGCTGTACGATCGGTACATGCAGATACACAACCTGCTCAAGCAGCTCCCCTTCACCTTCGTTACCACGTTCTTGGAGGATGAGGTCTACGATCCTGAGACTAGGACGATCAAGGTGGGTCGGGGCGCACGGCTGATCGGCAAGAAACTTCCAAGCCAGATCGCCGCAGAATTTGACGGGTTCTTCCACTGTGAGATTGTGGATGGCAAGCGCATGTGGCTCACGACCAACGATCCAACTGAGCTTGGCAACATGAACAACGCGATCGCCAAGCATCGCTTCGGAAACAAGCTGGCGAAGTATGAGGAGGCGAACGGAGTAGCACTGATGAAGAAAATCAATGAGGGAGGGTGAGGATGTGGTTCATGTTGTGGCTGGCTCTAAGTGTAGGAGGGGAGAAGGCGCTCATGCTCTGTGACGCCTCAATGAAAGCGTGTGAGACGAGGTGTGAGCGTCAGTACATCGAAACCCAGACGATGAAGCGATACTTGGAGTGTGTGAAGGGCTGCGAGGATCAGCAAATGAGGTGCGCGGCTACGGTGGTGGGGGGTTGACGCCCACGAACGGGTGGTTATAATAACTACAACGAACAGGGACCTCTGTAGAGAGGGAGAAAGGCAGGAAAGTAGATGAGTAATGTGTATGGTGATTGTGGAGAAGCGGCGGAGCTAGCTATCGACCGTTCCATCCCTGATAAGGCGGTGGTGATGGTCAAGCTCCAGGGTGTGCCTGAGATCAAGGAAGTCGGGGCGAACAAGACCCCGGTTGCTGAGGCACAATACGTGATCGAGGGTGGTCAGTTCGATGGTCGGAAGGTCCGTCGTCAGCTGTGGCTGGGTACGGTTCCGAAGGAAGGCAAGGAGAAGCCCGCGATTTTCTATTCGAAGATCGCTCTTGCTGAGGCGTTCCTCATGAGCATCGGGTGTCCGAAGCCTGAGTTCGTCCAAGGCAAGGAGACTCCAGCCTCCCAGGCGAAGCGTGCTCCGTTCGTCGCGAAGTGGACACAGCTCCTCCAGGGTGTCACCGATGCGAAGGGTCTGCTGACCAAGACCTGTCAACCTCTCGTCGGGAAGACCATGCCCGCTCGTCTTCGGGTGAGTGAGAACAACGGGTTCAAGAGCACTGAGGTTCAAGCGTTCTTGACGCCTGAGGAGTTCAAGACGGCCACTGAGCAGAAGGCTGCCTAGCTAGGAGAAGGGAACGCTCAGCATAATAATGTGGGGCTGAGCACAGGGCGCTCGTTGTAGGGTTTGGGCGCTCCCCATATTTTGAGGAGGAGGTGAGGATGGCATACAACGACTGGGTTGATTGGCGTCTAAGCCACGGTTCTCAGTGTGAGGCATGCCCGCTCAATGGGCAACGTAAGGTTGGGACAGACGGACCAGTTGACGCAGACGTTGTGCTCATTGGTGAAGCACCGGGGGCAGACGAGGAGGCTTACAGGGAGGGCTATCAGAAGTATGGTAGCCCATTCCAGGGGCGCTCGGGGTGGGCGTTAAAGGCTAAGCTCCTCGCCCCCGCCGGTTTAGTTGAAGTGGAAAGGATGGATGACGGATGGATCAAACCGAAGAAACTCAAATGCTTCATCATGAACACGATCATGTGCAGACCTCCGGGGAACAAGATCAACAGCCCGGAGGGGAAGATGGCGGTAGCATGTTGCAGTCCATCAGCGAGAGCCTTGTTGACTCGCTTGGAGCAGATGAACGACAGGCGCTCCTACGTGCCCTTGGGCGCTACCAGCATCAGCTTACTGACAGGCCGCGAGGGTCCGACAGTGGGCACCTTCCGGGGCCGCGTCCTCCCCTTCTCTCTGGAGGCGCTGCACCATATCCCGGAGGGGCAACTCAAGAAGCTCCCAGTCCCAACCGAGGCTGTGGGCTATCTGGAGATGGTGAAGACTTTGATCTCCAAGCATCGTCACTACTTGAAGCCCGAGGTACAGGAGAAGCTAGCACTCAAGGCGCTCAAGGATCAGGAGAAGGCGCTAGCGAAAAGGGAGAAGGAGGAGACAGCACTCGCCAAAAAGATGTTCAAGATGATGGAAGCTCTCTTCAAGCTCATGAGCAAGGTGTCTCGCAACCTCAACAAACAGTCGTCCTAACCCGGGGCATCCCCGCTAGCGGTAAGAGTACGTGGGCCAAGCAGTTCGTTCGTCAGGACACCACCTGGAAGCGCGTGAACAGGGACGAGATTCGCAGGATGTTCTTTGACAGCTCCTTTGATCCACAGTTTGAAGACCTCGTCACCCTCACGGAGCGCAACATCGTCATGACGTTGCTCATGAGTGGGTTCAACGTGGTCATCGACGCGACGCATATCAAGCCCAAGTACATTCAAGAGTGGGTCATGTTCCTCAACACCCATTGCCCGCACAAGCTGAACATCGTGGTCAAGCCCTTTGATGTTGACCTCAACGTCGCCCTCCTTCGCAATGCACATCGACCAGCTGGGGAGAGAGTGCCGGACTATGTGATTCGAAGGATGTATATGGGGTTGGTGAATACGAAGCTCCAGTAGCAATGGCGGGATGGTCCATAGGTACGACGCTGGCCTCATAAGCCAGAGAACGTGGTTCGAATCCATGTCCCGCTACTCTGCTCCCATCGACTATTGGTTAGGTCCCCTCCCTTTCAAGGAGGCAGACGGTGTTCGATCCACCGTGGGAGCATTTTCATCTCATTACGGCGGGATGGCCGAGCGGCTTAGGCTCCAGCCTTTGAAGCTGGCAAGACAGGTTCGACTCCTGTTCCCGCTTTCAATCTACGGAGTCAATAATGGCATACGTAAATAAGGATGAGCAAAGAGAGTATCAGCGTCGCTGGATATTATGGCGACGATACTCTTGGTTGGCTGAGCATGGTCCCTGCGTAAAATGTGGCTCTTGGTTAGAACTAGAAGTAGACCATATTGACCCATCATTAAAAGTCTCACATAGAATTTGGTCATGGAGTAAGTCGAGAAGGGACATAGAACTCAAGAAATGCCAAGTCCTTTGTTACGATTGTCACTTGAAGAAAACTGTTGAATGGGCGCAACGTCCAATAACACATGGCACTAACGCTGGCTACAAAAAGCGAGGATGTCGTTGTAATGAATGTAGAGCAGTTGTTGTGGCTTACAATCGTAAACGTCTTGCTGCAATCAAAGCTGGTACTTGGAAGTTCAGTAAACCCAGTGTGGTGGAACCGGCAGACACAGTAGCCTTAGAAGCTACCGCCTAAGGGCATGGGGGTTCAACTCCCTCCACTGGGACTCATCGAGGCGTACTAAACCACTATGGACGTGGGCCAGGCTGTAACCCTGGTTGCTCTTAATTGAGCTGACTGTGTTCGATTCGCAGGTGCGCCACTCGCAACCGCTACTCGTTGACCCGTGGGTAGTCAAGTGCGTAATGCTGTGACGGGTCCAAGGATGGGCAAGCTCAGAAGCCCGATAAGTGTAGCTGAGCAGCAGCGTGATCTTGAGGGGGTGATGCCAAACGGTAGACCCTAGTCTATTTCCAAATACGTAATGATGGCCACTGGGAGCACTCAGTTTGGTAACGCCCAACCTTTGCCGGTTGGGGGCCATCCAACGGGATGTAGCGCAGCTTGGTAGCGCATCTGCTTTGGGAGCAGAGGGTCGCAGGTTCGAATCCTGCCATCCCGACTCACATTATGCCAAACAAGAAAACACACATAGTCCTACGCAGCGAACGCCAACGCGAGTGGATCGAGTGGTGGAACCACCAACTCGGCAATACGATGAGAGGATGGCCATGGAGAAAGTGGAAGTGGAGACGAGGCGGCGTTGCATCCCTCAACCTCAACTCCTAGATACAGATGCTTGGGGTGAGAAGTGGCAGTTAATTGGTGGGCAGAAGCTTTGGACTCATGGTAAGGTGCAGTGTAAAGGGCAAACGTGTACCATCCACAACTACTCAGAGCACCACATGCGCGCCTGGCCCCAAAACTACCGCTTCGACCGAGGTATTATGGAACGGGTGTGTGAACATGGAGTGGGGCATCCAGACCCAGATGACCTCAGCAAAGACACCTTGCATGGGTGCGATGGATGTTGTATAGTAACTAAAGAGAGGGGGAGTGAACAATGAGCTACGCAGTTTACATCGTGAATACAGATGAGGACGGAGAGGAGCTTCGCGATTATCGGGAGGCTCTAGTGATCGAGATTGATGGAGAGAAGACTTATCACTACGATGGTGGTGAGCCGGAAGATTTCAGCTTCGGGCGTGATCTAAGGTGGGTTGCTCCTGCGCTGCTACAAGCTTACCAGCAGGGGCTCAAGGACGGCAAAGATGCGTAAGAGTTACAAGCTAACGATGTTGAGTGCGCTGGCGGCAGCAATGCTAGCGGGTTGTAAGGGTGATCCGGCTCGGAGCCCCTTCGTCATGGCGTCTGCGACTCCGAGTGGGGGTACCACGAAGGTGTGCGTCGATACGAGCGGGAAGGTGGTTGATGATGCTAACTGCCAGCCTCGTATGGTTGGAGCTGGGGGCTCGTATGCTGGTGGCCACAACGACAACAACTTCCTCTGGTACTGGCTCCTCGCTAATCAGAACCGACCAGCATACGGGGGGTATGTGCGTGGAGGTTACTACGAAGATGAACGACGTGCACACTCTAGTGGTTTCGTGGGGGTTCGGCCTCTACCTCCTACTTATGCTGGGAGCGGTGGTAGCTTTACTGGCTCACACGCTGGTGACGCAGCGGCGGCAGGAGCAGCTGGCTATGCAGCGGGTCGTGCAGGAGGCTTTGGTTCCTCAGCTCGGTTCTTCGGAGGAGGAGGCTGGTCGTGATTCGTAAGCACCTAGACATCTTCCAGACTGAGTGGCGTAAGCGCGTGGAAGGGGAGGGCTTAGTCTACCACACGTTGGCTAACGGTGATACATACTGGAAAGAGCGGACATACTACGAGTTCACCCCCAATCAAGTCGATAAGCTAGAAGAGACTACACTTGAGCTATGGGACCGCTCCCTCGACGCAGCCGCCCACATCATCGCGAACAAGCGATACGAGGAGCTAGCGATTCCTGAGAAGGCTATCCCCTACATCGAAGCGGCATGGGAGCTAGAGCCGCCCGCAGTCTATGGTAGGTTCGATCTGATGTGGGATGGTAAGAGTGAGCCCAAGCTTCTAGAGTTCAACGCTGACACGCCTACCTCGCTCATCGAAGCGGCGGTGTGTCAGTGGAGTTGGAAGGAGACGTACTTCCCTGAGGCTGATCAATTCAATTCGTTGCATGATAAGTTGGTGGCGAAGTGGAAGGAGTTGATTGACGGTCACTATGTTCATGACGTTATTCACGTTGCTCATGCGAATGACGAGAGCTGCGAAGACCTCGCGACTGCTACGTACATGCGTGATGTGATTGAGCTAGCAGGCGCAAAGACCAAGGGCTTGCTCATGGAACAGATCACCCTCAACCCAGATAACCATTTTGTGGACCTGGATGGTGAGTACATCAAGAGCATCTTCAAGCTTTATCCATGGGAATGGATGCTCAACGAGGAGTTTGCCGAGGACCTTCGATACACCATGAACATCACACAAAAACCTGTAGCTAAGAGCACGCAATGGATCGAGCCTATATGGAAGATGCTCCTGTCGAACAAAGGTGTGTTGGCGGTGATGCACGAGTTGTTCCCTCATCATCCCAATCTCCTTGCAGCGCATCTCGACAAGGAGCCAGCGTATCTGCCCGCATGGGTCCGCAAACCCCTACTCAGCCGAGAAGGAGCGAACATCTCGGTTGGGGGAATCAGCACACCTGGGAGCTATGGGGGTCCGTATGTGTGGCAGCAGCACTCTGTGCAGAACCAGTGCTTCGGAGAGGCGCGTCCGATTATTGGGAGTTGGGTAGTGGATGGAGCGCCTGCTGGGATTGGAATTAGAGAAGGGTGCGCGAGTGTGAATGGTGGAGTCACAGGCAACTTGAGTGGGTTTGTGCCCCACATCTTCCGATGAGCTACATCATCCCAGCCATCCACCTAGCTGCTCTCCTCCGTGATCAGACGATGGCGGTGGCCACGCTCGCTGACCTCAAGAAGGCGGTGAGGATTGCGAAGGATGGTGGACCCACGCTCATCCCAGCATGCTACGCGAAGGGGGAGGAGTTCCCTCAGTGGTCTACTCACCCTAACCTCAACCAAGTCCTATGGTGGCTAGGTGAGCACCAGGAGGATACCCTGGCCCTCGATCTAGAGACAACCTACAGCGGCATCATCATGTGCTGTGGCCTTTGGAGCGTTGAGCGTGCACTCGATGACCAAGGCATTTGCATTCCTTTCTACTCACAGGGCACCCAGAAGTACTGGAACACCATTGATGAGTTGAAGATCAAAGAGGCACTGTTCGGAGCGATCAAGCGCAACCGCATCATCGGCCAGAACGCAGCGGGTTTCGATGTGCCCATGATGAAGAAGAACTGGGGCATCGACTACGTGAAGCTCTACGCAGACACCATGGTCGCGCACTCGCTAGTGATGCCTGAGTTGCCACATGGGCTCGCCTTCATGTCTTCGATGTTCACTGACCTCTCGCCCTACAAGTATGAGTTCGGTGAGAGCAAGGAGCAGAAGGATGACGTGGACAAGTGGGAGCGTGTGCAGGATATGCCTGACATGGAGCTACGTATCTACAACCTACTAGACTGCTTCGCGACTGCCCTTGTGTGGCAGGCGCTGGAGCCTATGATGGAGGCAGCATGAACGAACAAGACCCGAAGCCGCTCACCACAGATACGTTGAAGGTTCTGATTGAGAAGCTAAAGGAGAGCGCGATCAAGCCTGATGCTGATTGGAACATCTTCATGAAGTATGCGCTACCACCGCAGACGTACGTCACCTATATGTATCCTGGTGATGAGAAGAAGACTGTGGGGTGGAAAAACTACTTCAAGCCTGTGTTCACCAACGAGTTCTACGGCTCGTCCATTTTTGAGGAAGTCTCGAAACACCCCCACGTAGGCTGCATCAAATGTCAAGAGGAACATGAGGCGAACCGCAACCAGCTCATCATGTGGCTCCTCGACAACAAGAACTTCGTGAGTGAGCAGGATGTGGCGAAGGCACTCATGAAAGCGTTCAAGGTGATCAAACGTGGAGAGTGAACTACGTTTAGGCGTTCGCCAAATCCACGACCACCTTGCGCTCCCCCTCTTGCCACTCGTCCAAGAGCTAGGCTTGAAGGGCATTCCCTTTCGAGCAGACATCCGCGATGACCTCGTGTCCTCGATCAAGTCTCGCCTCCTCGACATTGATGTGAGACTGATGTGCGCTGGCCTTGAGAACCCTAACAGCCCGAAGCGTCTCGCTGATGATCTTGTGAAGCTGGGTGTACCACTCACCAAGAAAACAGCATCAGGCTCCCAGTTTACTGTGGACCTCGATGTGCTAGGAAGGATCAACCATAACTACAATGTCAATCCCAAAGCACCTAAGTTCCCTTTCATACCTGACCTCATCACCCGCAAACGCTTGGAGAAAGCTAGGGCCAACCTTGAGAGCCTTGTACCGTGCACAGATGGTAGAGTACGAACTGCTCTGCGTAGCACTGGGACTGAAACGGGACGCTACAGTAGTGCTGGGCTCAGATGGTGTAATCTCTGTAAGCAACCAAATCACGGCACCAACCTCCAAAACATCAGCAAGAACAACAAGGAGCTAGGCGTTAATGTCAAAGACTGTTTCGTTGCTCTACCGGGATACGTCTTCTGGGAAATTGACTACTCTATGCTTGAGCTGCGGCTCATGGCTCATATCGCTGGCGTCACCAAGCTTATCGAGCGCATGGAAACCCCTGGCATTGACGTGCACACCGCAAACACACACGCTCTATTTGATGGACGGTACTCTGACGCACTGCGTACCCTTGCAAAGAACTTCTTCTACGCATTGCAGTATGGAGGGAGCGAGCAAGCAATCCAGATGGCACTGGCTAAGAAGGGCGAGTACCTGGATCAAGAGTATATTCGAAGCCTTATGCTTAAGATTTACACAGAGTATCCTGAGATTGCGCTATGGCAACAAGACATCGCTGCTCAGTGTAATGCTCTTAGTAAGCTGGGACATCCTCGTATCGCTCGTAATGCTTATGGGGGTTGCCGTATTCTACTTGGTGTCGATCCTACGAAGGAGTGGCTCTCTACTCAGGTGCAAGGTACAGCAGCTTATACGATGAGCTTCGCGTTGGTGAGGATGTCTGAGCAAGTGCGCGCACCATTGATTGCTCAGGTGCATGATGCCTTCTACGGGCTCAGCAGGAAGGAGACGTGGCGCGAGGAGATGCAAGCTGTGAAAGATGAGATGGAGCGCCCTATTTGGATCAACGGTAGGTTTGTGAAACTGCCCGCTGATGCGAAGATGGGCTTGACGTGGGCTACTATGAAGAGTGTGGAGGGGTGAGTGGAGTTCGTAACGCTAGCAGAATTGATGGAGAATCCTCCAGACCCAGTCGGTAACATCTGGGGTGATGAGAAGGTGAGCCTTGTCCCAAAGAAGGGCCTAACTCTGTTGCACTCTGGTTCGAAGATGGGTAAGAGCCTGATGCTCAAGGGTCTTGCACTTGCGGGCGCACGAGGGGATAAGCAGTTCCTGGGCTACACGCTGAACAGCCCCTTCCGCTCGCTCATCTTCCAGGGGGAAATCCACCTACGAGGTATCTATGAACGCTATGACATCATGCTCAAGAAGGACCTCACCGAGGGCACCATTACTGAGGAACAGCTCTCTCGTATCTACATCAACGTCAAGCGCGAGCAACGGCTCAACGATGACGCCACCTTCCTTGAGTTCCAACAAGCGGTGCGAACCATTCGTCCAGACTTCATCGGCCTCGATCCCCTGGCCCACGTCCTCACCCAAAACGAGAACGACAATGCGGTGGTGGGAGCGATGTTGGAGAAGCTTGCGACGCTACGTGATGATCCTGGTGCGGCGATCCTACTTGTTCACCACGACGCCAAAACGAACGAGGCAACCGCCCTACGCTCTCCCCAACAGCGAGCACGAGGCGCAGATCGGCTCAACGCAGACCCAGACTGTATCCTCTCCCTAGTGCCAGGTGAGCGTCTACCAACTGGCCCTACTGGTGTACTTCACGTTGCTAGTCGGTATGGAAGGAGTGTACCGCCTCTGAGCCTCAAGCTAAATGAGGATGTTCTATGGTTTGAGGAATATATTTGTAAGGGAGACCCTAGACAACTAGTTGCGTGGATCAAAGAGAGTGGTTATAGTATGGTAGAAGCTAAGTGGCTCGTCGAGAAGACGGCTGAGGAGTGGCAGCTTGGTGACAAGAAGCAACGGCGCTCAGCGTGGGGGTATGTGGAGATGGCAGTAAACCAAGGACTCATCATCCAAGAAGAGAGGGATGGCGAGACATTCTATAGTGTGAGGGAGGAGAGCTAAGATGAAGGATACGATCAATACGAAGATGGTGCGTGAAGCGTACAAGGCGACGAAGACGAAGCCAGCTCGTGGCCATTACTATGGCTTTAAGGGTGCCAAGCTGCGGACGTGTTGTGGTATTGGGGTGCTAGCCTACAACGAGACAGGCGAAACAGACAGTGAAATTGCATGGCGATGGGCATCGAGGAAATTCGGTACCATGTACACGGCTGGCTTTATCAGTGGCTTTGATGGAAAGCCTACCACTGAGTACTATACCAAGCACACCAAAAACGAGAACTGGCGTGCTGGCCGTCGTGCTGGTCAACGTGCTGCTCGGGCTCTAGGACTCTAATGGCTGAGGCGATGAGTCACTTCGCTCAAACGATCTTTGAGCAGAAGTATGCCCACACACTACGAAGTGGACGTAAGGAGACATGGGACGAGCTATCGTTCCGTGTTACCTCCAACGTCCTAGGTGCCGCTGACTATACGAGGGAGGACCCTGAGTTCAAGGCGGTCTACCAGATGATCCGCGAAAGGAAGTTCCTCCCAGGTGGACGCTATTTGTATGCTAGCGGACGACCTCTCCACCAAGTCCAAAACTGTCTGCTCATGCGTGCCCAAGACTCTCGGCAAGGGTGGGCTGATCTGATGCAGAAGGCTGGTATGGGTCTGATGACAGGCGCTGGCATCGGGTGTAACTACTCCCTCGTCCGTCCTACTGGTACCCCCATCCGCAAGACTGGTGGTACAGCCTCTGGCCCCATCAGCCTCATGAACATCATTGACAACATCGGTCAGGACGTGAAGCAGGGGGGCTCCCGCAGAGGCGCGATCTGGGCTGGCCTCAACTGGCGACACCCAGACATCTTCCGCTTCATCCACCTCAAGGATTGGCCCAAGGAGATTCGCGCTGCAAAGGAGCGGGATTTCAACTTCAAGTGTCCCATGGATGGCACCAACATCAGCGTGTGCCTGGATGATGAGTTCTTCCACGCCTACAACAACCAGAAGAACAAACTCCACGCTCACGCACACGCGGTGTACTGGGAGGTGGTACGTCAGATGCTCAAGACCAGTGAGCCGGGCTTCAGCGTGGATGTGGGAGAGAACGCGGGTGAAGACCTACGCAACGCATGCACTGAGGTGACGAGCGCAGACGACAGCGACATCTGTAACCTCGGTTCCATCAACCTCGCGCGCATCAACTCGCTCAGTGAGATGGAACACGCGGTGAAGTATGCCACGTTGTTTTTGCTGTGTGGTACCCTGTATAGCGATGTGCCCTACGAGAAGGTGGCCCAAATTCGGGACAAGAACCGACGCCTAGGCTTGGGTATCATGGGTATTCATGAGTGGCTACTGATGAGAGGGAAGACGTATGGACAGGATGCTGAACTTGAGCAATACCTACGCACTTACGAACAGTCCACAGCGATTGCATGTGACATTGCAGATGACTGGAGTATCTCCCGACCAGTTAAAACAAGGGCTATCGCTCCTACAGGAACTATCGGAATCATTGGAGAGACAACTACAGGCATCGAACCGATCTTCTGCGTTGCGTACAAGCGACGGTACTTGAAGCATGAAACCTGGAACTACCAGTATGTTATCGACCCCACCGCGAAGAAGCTTCTTGACCTTGGCGTGTCTGAGGAAGCTATCGAAGACGCTTACACACTTGCTGAGAACGTGGAACGTCGAGTTGCCTTCCAAGCCTGGGTCCAACAGTACGTTGACCATGGTATCAGCAGCACGATCAACCTCCCAGCGTGGGGCTCAGAGCTGAACAATGAGAACACCGTGCAGCCCTTCGGTGAGATGCTTCTCAAGTACCTGCCCAAGTTGCGTGGTATCACTTGTTACCCTGATGGGGCGCGTGGTGGCCAGCCTCTTGTGCCAGTCAAGCTCTCGACTGCTCTCAAGCATGTGGGAGAGATTGCGGTCGAGGCAGCAGATGTCTGTGATTTGACGAAAGGAGAGAGTTGCGGCGCATGAATACTACAGAGTTCGACAAGGTAGACGAGGAGCTACGCAAGGCGGCTGATGCTATTCTGATCGGTCGCCGTGCTGCGTATGCAGGGAATGGTGATGTACTCAAGAACTTCAAGGAGGTGGCCGCAGCTACTGGCTTGACGGTAGCGAAGGTGTGGGAGGTGTACTTCCGCAAAGCCCTGAACGCGCTCCGTGCTGTGGTGGAGGGTGGTGAGGGGGGAGGGGAGGAGAGGATCGAGAGAGCCGTAGACGCCTTGAACTATGTACGGCTAGGGTGGGCGATCGCTCAGGAGAAGTATGCTGAGGATGGACACGAGCCTATTCGTACAAGGTACATTCTTCCTGCTGTGCCAATTGAGAAACCCGAGGTAGAGGGGTTGAAGGAGATGATGAAGCGCATCCAAGATGAGCAGAACAAGCAGCCGTGCTGGGTTACTTGAGGGAGAAGGAACATTTTGTGTTCATGGCAACAAAAAGTACAATGGCTCAATAAAGATTGCATTACAGATGTCCGACAGAGATGTTGTGCAACGTGCCGCTCGCATTCTTGATACGAACTTGATGGGACCACATGGACCTTACGGTGTATCAAAGAAAGAAACTTGGCAGCTAGTTGTACTTGGAAGTAAGGCCGCTGGTTGGATGATGACGTTGTATTCTTTAATGGGAGAAAGACGTAAACAGAAGATAGTAGAGTTACTAACAAGATGGCGCAGCCAGTCCGCCGTGATAAAGGACAGGAAACCAATATGTCATCCTGAACAACGATATGGAGGTAAAGATATGTGTACTAGATGTTACATGCATGATTATCGTTCAAGAAAGGCGGTGGGTTAACATTCGCATTCTATTACTTGACATCGAAACCTCGCCCAACAGTGCGTTCGTGTGGGGCTTGTGGAACCAGAACATCTCCATCGACAAGATCATCGACTCCAGCGAGGTGCTGTGCTGGGCAGCGAAGTGGCTTGGTGAGAAGCACGTCCTTCAATTCGATAAGCGGGCACCTGGCATGCTCAACGCTATGCATAATCTGCTAGAGGAGGCAGACGCAGTCGTTACCTACAACGGCAATAGCTTCGACCTCCCAGTGCTCAACAAGGAGTTCTTGTCGAACGACTTCAATCCACCTGCACCCTACAAGTCGATTGACCTATGTAAGGTGGTGCAGAAGAAGTTCCGCTTTCCCTCCTCCAAGCTCGACTACGTGTGCAAGGCTCTTGGGCTCGACACCAAGGTGAAGCACGAGGGCTTTGAGTTGTGGGTCAAGTGCATGAACGACGATGCTAAGGCATGGAAGCGTATGCGAGAGTACAACCGACAGGATGTGGTGATTCTGGAGCAGCTATACAACAAGCTCCTCCCATGGATTCCCTCTCATCCTTCGCATGCTACGTTCGATGATACGAAGTGCTGCACGAACTGTGGCTCCACGAACTATCAACGCAGAGGCGTAGCGCGCACCATGCAATTCACCTACCCACGCTATAGCTGTAATGCGTGTGGAGCATGGTTCCGTGGTACGAAGCGAGAGCCAAGCAAGAACACGAAAGGACGGGTGGCGGCGTGCTGAACATCTTCATCAATCGTAGCAAGCGTCAGTTTCTAGTAGAGGGCCATGCTCCCGACTACATCTGCTCAGCAACCACAGCACTCATGCGCTCGTACGCGGTAGTGGCTGAGCGAGCGATGTTCCGGGATGGGCTCAGCATGGTGGAGATCAAGGAGGATTGGGAACTGGATGCAACAGCGCTAAGTTGGGCACTCCAAGCCTTCCTCGCGGCTCAACCGGAGCACATCAACCTCGTGATCCAGGAGAAGGCAGATGTCCTCCAAGCCTACCGGCAAAGCCTCCTTTAAGCCCCTCCTTGTGATCGTCTATTGGGACGATCCCAAGAGCACCCACGACTCCTATACCCTGGAGGATGTTCTCCAGGGTAAAGGGGCAGGCTTGCAGCGGAACAGGCAGACAGTGGGCTACCTGTGCTACATCAATGAGGAGTACCTAGAGTTGTATAGCGACTACGATGAGGCTGACGGGGAAGTGGGGGGTGGGACAGCAATCATTCTCTCTCTCGTCAAGAAGATCAAACGTGCGAATGGGAAGGTGATGTATGAAGCTGACTAGCTCAGATGGATGGAACCTCACGCTGGAGCCTGAGTATGGGCATGAGATCGACTACATCAAGAAGCTGTTTGGTCCCTTCAATGTGTACGGCTATCCAACAGTGAAGTCTCAGTGGTTCGGGAAAGAGGTTCGCTTCATCAATGGAGTGCTAGTGCTTGAGGTCAGTGAGGACTGATGCCTCCCTGGCTCAGACGTTTGGCACTCGCCACCTTCCTCCAAGCTGCCCGTGACCTCAGGAAACCTGAACATGCTGCAAGGGCTAGGAAGTGGCTACGAGAGGGAGGGAGGTTAGGAGACAGTGACTGGACAGTTAGAAGCGTACTTAAGATCGCAGATTCCAAATCGTTACTGGAGGCTGCTACCAAGCTGGCTCAAAACCCCAACTTCACTGCGGCACGGACTCTTGAGCAGGCGATGGATGCAATGGAAACGGTAGATGCTTAGCTTTGAGGAGGCACTAGAAGTCGAGAAGGAACAACGATGGATGATATGCACATGCTTTCATTCCATTTACGAGCACGAGATTGTGCATTGGAGTGCGAGACGTGGAGCATGTACCAAGTGTAAAGAGTGTAAACGCTTCGATAGCAGTGAGGTTATAGATGAGCAGATCAGGCACTAAGTATCGTGATCCCTTCAACATTGATGCGCGCAAGAGGAAGGCTGGCCCCATGGGCAAGTCGAGGCGTGCGAAGTTGGAGGAGCTTGAGGCTGAGGAACGTGAAGACGAGATTGAAGGCTGGATGACACTCCACGACCCACAAGAATGGATACAGAGGGAGCTAGAAGACGATGAAGATTCACTCGTACAGTAAGGTATACGCGCTGGGCCACCCTCAGATTGAGGAGCTATGCAACGAGCCAGTTCTTGTAGGTGAGAAGCTGGATGGCTCACAGTTCTCGTTCATGCGAGAGGTAACCTACAACGGAGTCGATACCGATGACACTCTACACATGCGTTCCAAGGGAGCCCTTATCTATCCTGCTGCCCCACCCAAGCTGTTCTCTCCCGCAGTCAACGCTGTCATCGAACTACAAAAGGAGCTTACTCCAGGATATGTGTATAGGGCGGAGGCGATTTGCTCCCCTCGACACAACACCCTCCAATACGCTCGCGCCCCTAAGCATTTCTTCGTGGTCTATGACATCGAGGATATGAACAAGGGTGCGTACAACTTCCTTCCATTCCAAGCGGTGATGGATGAGTGTGTGCGCCTAGGCGTGGAGTACGTGGGGTGTGACCAGCTCACCACCGTCAAGAGCTTCGAAGACTTGAAGTACCAGATGGGGAAGCCCTCGATGCTAGGTGGGGAGCGTGAAGGCGTGGTGCTCAAGAACTATACCCGCTTTACTGAGGATGGTAAGGTGATGATGGGGAAGTATGTGAGCGAGCGCTTCAAGGAAGTGCATCAGGGGGCGTGGAAGCAGAACAACCCTGCTGGCACCGACATCATCGAGAACATGATCCGCAAGCTCGCCACCGAAGCTCGATACGAAAAAGCCGTCCAACACCTTAGGGATGATGGACGGCTCTTGGGCGACCTACGCGACATTGGCCCTCTGATCGCTGAGGTACAGAGCGATGTGATAGCAGAAGAAGCCGATCGAATCGCGAAGGCGCTATTTGGGTGGGCGAAGGGGCGGATCGAGCGGGACGTGTCTAGGAACGTGCCTCAGTGGTATAAGAACGTCCTTGCTAAAAAGCAATTTGACGAATGCAATTCTTAGCTGATAAATCTCCCAACATACGCGACATAGCTTGGGCCGCAGGTATCTATGAAGGCGAAGGAAACATAGATGGCTTTAGTCGAACTACACAGTATCTTAACATTGCGCAGAAGGACCCTTGGATATTATACAAGATGCTAGAGCTTTTCGGCGGTAAGGTAGTTGAGACTAGAACGAACTATGAAAAGTATGGAAAGTATAGTTGTTGGCGTTGGTATTGTACAGGACCTCGGGCAAGGGGTTTCGCTTACACAATATATCCCTTTCTCTCGCCGAGACGACAGCAACAGATAAGAGCAGCATTAAAACTAGAACCAAGACTAGCGAAGGAGCAATTCAATGACTGATACTAAAGTTGCAGCCACCGAGGATGACTCTCTTCCCATCTACGCTCCCCTAGGGAGGGTGGATAAGGGGGAGGAGGCTTCCGTCGTAGATACGAGACGATGCCCCTCAGTAGCCGCAGGATTGACGATTTGTGAGGGGGAGGCGCTGTGAACTTCTGGAAGCGGTGGTGGTCAGCCAAGCGTCGTTGTCCTATGAGTTGGAGTCCAATAGCTGGTTCGCATCATCGTGCACCTCATCTAGTTGATCTTACGAAAGGAGGTCAGTGGGCAAAGTTTCGTTGCTCATATTGTGGAGAGGAGTTCATTCTCTCTGCCATAGAGGTAGCTGACTATGATCTTGAACTATATCTAGAGATGAACGGAATAGAATGGCGAGGTGCTACTCCCCAGCCGGAACCAAGAACTCATGATGTCCCAGCTTCGCCCTCACCAAATCTCTTCGGAACCAACTTGGGAGCTTTGGTAGGACATCAGCTCGTAGGTAATGCGTTGAGCCAAAGCTCGGGTCTGACTCCGTGGCATGGAATGCCGCCTCAGCTGCCTTTGCACACGAGTCCCATGTCGCTTGTTGACGAGTCACCATCAGCTTCCGCGTCGGACTCGTCGTGTTCCAGCACGAGTAAGCATACGGTTGAAGAACAACTGAAATTGGACTTCGACCCCATTTGTGAGCCCGGTTCATAATAGAGTAAGCAACTCCTAGTTTACCTTCATATGGTTCTCCGGCAGCTTCTTGTAGTACCGTAGCAGTAATCCAATAGATAGCCTCTTCATCTTTAGTCATCAATGACCTCAATAGCATGTTGCTCGTCAGGGTGCTCTCTCCAATAGTTCTCTACGTTTTCGAGGTAGAGAGCAGCGTTACGTAGTGTCTCTGGACAATCTCTAGCAAAGCCCAATACCAAATTGCATTACCTACATATCAATCCTCGCACGCCATGACGAACGTGACAATGATCTACTACTAGCTCACGTTCGATCTCTCCACATATGGAACATTGACCTTTTGCTTGTGCATGTAAATTCTCAAAGGTCTTGAGGTTAATACCATAACGACTCATCAAGGATGCGTGCATATAGACTTGTCGATCTTCGGCCCAATGCTGGCGTCGCTTCTCATTCCTCCAGATATTCCAACATTGACGGCACCTAGAGGCTCGTTGATACCTATTCTTATCGGTACTACAATCCTTGCACTTCCACGATCTCTTGCCTGGATTTCTCAGAGTGTACCTCCAGGCTCATACGCCAGCTCTCTACAATCAAAGTAGCCAATCTCGTGACAGACGATCTGCCCCTCCCGCTCAAAGTAGCCAGGACCCCACACCAACATTCCGTCCTTCAATGCGTACCGAGGCAGACTCGGCCTAGTAGCCTCAACAACAGGATGCGTATAGCCTGGCTCATCCTGCACCGTGCTCACGTAGACCTCCAACGTGGCTTGTACCTCTTCACCTGGTTTGAGGCGCACACTCGACATCGCCCTTCCCTTGTCATCGACCAACCGGGTGCGATCAACTCGCACATTCGGATCAGAGGCAGGCGGATGGATGCCCGTTGAGAGTTGGAAGTCCATCGTAGAGCAATCACACGAATCCGTGTTGCGGATGATGACGCGGTTCTTGAGCACGTCGCCAGGTTGCGCGAGCTGTACTTGTTCGGCCACGCTCACAAAGGGAGTCTTCCGTACGCACGCAGCCTCACTCTCTACTGCTACGAGCAGCATCAACACTGCGAATAGGGCTCTCATAGATCCTCCCCCTTCACCGCCTGCACAGCACTCTCCAACACGTATCTCAACACCGACTCACCTGCCTCGATACCATTCTCAGCCGCATACACCTTGAGATAATCGAGGGCCTGGAGTCGCTTGGAGTCGTTGGTCATCTGCGTGGTGTCGAGGTCGATCACCTTGGCGCGAGCTACGTCGAGGAGCATGGTGATGCCGACGGTACCTGCCACGTTGATGGCGTTGCCTAGAGCCTTACGCACCATCACACCACCTGGCCCCTCAAAGAAGCGTTGGAGTGCGCCAGTGGTACGAGTCCAGAGTGAGACGAACCAATCTTTGATCTTCATAGCTTAATCCTTCTTTGGGTTATGTGGTGGGAGGTCAATTTGGAGGGAGCGTTGGTAGGCTTTGGATTCGAGGTCGAAGGCTCCGTGGATTTGTTCGGGGTGGAAGGCGATCCAGACGCGGTGGGTTTGAGGGCCAGAGCCTCTACCTTTCATACGGTTCTGTCCACCGATGTGTGTGATACCATCAAACCCTATCGACTGTAACAGCTGGTTAGCATCTGCCTTTCCCATGACTTTGTTGTTCTCGTTTGGAGACTTTAGCATGAGGTGGTAGATGTCCTTACCTAGTATGTTACTATCGTTGGAGATTTGATCTACACGTTCAAGGAAGTAGTCACTATCGTAGCCAAGTTCATACATCCTGTTGGCGATCTTTTGCACCGTATCGTCCTCTGGCAAGAAGTCCGCGTCCATGTCGAACTCGTTACGGATGTCGAGGTAATGGGGGCGCACATTAGGCTTGAATTTGGCTTCTAGGGTGTCAGCATTATTGATAATGTCACTAAGGTACTTGATCTCTAGTTCTAGGGCCTTAGTAGTTTCCAATGCCATGCCGTCAGGATCAACCTGCTTAATATGGTCGTATCTCGCTTGCACCTTTTCTAGCTGTTCACGAAGTCTAGGAATGTCTTCGGTGTGAGGTTTGTTGTTGTACGCATAACCGTTTGTAACTGGATCAGCAACTGTACTCTCACGAAGTTCTGCAAGCTGCTTGTGTGCCTTCTCTAGGTCTTGTTGTGCGCGAGCCCGAAGATCAGGGTGGGTTGCTGGATTAGCAATATCAGCTTCATGTATCTTTATCTCTCGGTTCCATGCCCGAATCTGCTCTAACTTCTCAGCCTCAGACCTTCCCTCAGTAAAGTAATACCCCGGCCCATACAAATCCCCGCCAGCACCCTCGCCTCGAAACGCAGGATCAAACTGCTTAAAGTCTGCGCTCGTTCCATGCAACACCCGCTTGAGGTTCCCTTCCTTATCTACGAGCTTACTGTGGGGGAGGAAATGCTTCCCAGGTACAGGCACCACCGCCAACATCCAGTTGAAAAGGTCCATCTGCCCTTGAGGCGTACTCAGCTCCTCCATACTCGGAAGCGCGGTCTTCCCCTCCATTGTGCGTGCAATAGGCTCAGCGATCACGTTCCCCATCGCGGCCCCAGCAGGCCCACCTAGTGCAGCTCCAGCAACAGGGAGTGCCATTCGTAGCTGAGTAGGCAAGCCTCCTTGCTGTAAACCTAGAGCTTGAGAGAGTGAGCCTCCAGTCGTGGTGGAGGTGGTGCGAGAGGGCTGGGGTGATGGCGTCCCATTGTGGGGTGGTAGACCAATGGGAGCCTCACGCTCAGGTGGTTTACTTGGAAGCTTGGCTTGTGTTTTGAACGGCATTCTTCGTAGCCTCTAGCTGCGCGTCCTTCTTCCCAGCATCCCCGATAATCTTATAACCTAGGACGAATGCGGCCCACGCCATACCCATCTTCGTCTCACTATACTCCCCACTCGCAGCCATCTCCGTGACCATCACCAGGCCGCCGAGGATGCTAGACGCGCCTGCGATGTACGAGCGCTTCCCAGCTAGAAACTCCTGCTTGATAACTTGACGGAAAACCCACCCAAACACTTGATTAGCTAGTTGATTCATTGCTTCTCCTAACGTACGCTATTGCGTTTTCGAATAGTACAGGATCGTCTGCTAAGTTGCCTAATGCTATGTTACAAGTATGGCACAGCAGCCCTCGTATCTGACCTGTTATATGGTTGTGATCTACTACTAAATAACGATAACGTGCACCTGTTTTACTAGTGTACTGTTTTGGTTTGTTGCCGCATATTCCACACAGACCGTTTTGAGCTATAACAAGTTGTTGATATTCTTCCAGGTCAATACCGTACTTTTGTTTCAGAATAGAGCTTCTAACAAAAGCCTTCGCTTTGTCTTTGTTTGCTTCACGCCACTTCTTTTGATTAGCTCTCACCTTATCCATATTCGCTGCCCGCCATTGTTTTTGGTAGGCTGCTTTTTGCTCTTTAGTACGCAAGCTCTTACTTGTTCAGCTTATCCAACTGGCGCTGGACGTTGATGAAGCGTTGGTTGTCCATATCATCATGACTCTCTTGCCATGCCTCAATCTTGGTGAGTCTCAGGATAGCATCTGCCTGATTGCTAAGAACTTGCTTGAGGAGGTAGATAGCCCAAGCGCCCAACGCGGGAGCCAAGATTCGTAGTGCTTCTCCGAGAACTGCCCAATCTTTAGCTTCCATGTAGGACCTTTCCGAGCATGATGATAAGGATGATGGTGAGGATGGGGGTGACTAGTTCTAGTGTCATTGGCCTGGTACCCTTCCAACGCGAACACCAGTCAATCGACGTGCTTCACGTTTCGCGTCCTTACGAATGTTAGCCCGACGTTGAGCGATAGGAGGAACTGGTGGACCGACGAGAAGGTCAGCGGGTTGGACCTCTTCACCATACGAATCTGCTAGGGTACGCGCGACGATCATACGGCTGAGAGCTTGCTGAGCTTGGAGGGTCATCTTACCAGAGCGCCCGTCGATACCACGTACGAAAGTATGGAAAAGCCTGCGGGTAGCTGGTATGGCGAGTAGGGTGCCGATGGCCGCACCACCAAGGTGTGTATATAGACTGAACTCTTGCTTACTTGTCTCGGGTTGAAGGTAGTGAAGACCAGTGGTAGCTAGGCTCACCGCACCCGCACCAGTTAGTGCATTACGTAGGATGGTGCTTACACGCTTGATGTCTGTTGGTAGTGCAGGTGGTACGAATGGTCCCGGCAGATCACGAAGCTCAGGGGGCGTGAGACGTGGTGCGTCAGGGAGCGTGGCGTTCTTTGGAGCTTTGGGAAACTTCATGTTGAGTGCTTCAAGGTCATCCGCGAGTTGGAGAATGGAGTCGAAGTTCTCATCCCCGAATTGGCGACGTAGATTCTCTACCCGCTTAGGAGAGCCGGTGAGCTTCTTTCGGATAGAGGTACCAGGGTTGACGTTGGTGAAGGCATCAGAGATGAAGTTGATGGTGCGCTCCATGCTGCGATAATCCTTAGCGACCGAGGCTCCTTGTCTCCAGAGCGCGAACTCCTCAGGGCTCAGCACCTGTTGCACGAGCCCATCATCAGCTCGCATCTGCCGACTCACATCAGCAAGCTTCGCGTTGATTTCGGGAGTGATGCTGTCCCGGAATTGCTTGGTGCGACGTAGCGCGTCAATAGCCTGGATACGATCAACGAAGTCTCGTACGGTAGGTTCGGGTCGTGCACTTCGTAGTACCTCGGCCTCAGCCATGATCTGCGCTCGACGAGCCTCGTTATTGGTAACAGCCTCAGCCCTACGCTCTAGTCGAATGATCTGAGGAGTGAGGTTCTCAACATCACCGAGGCGAGAGGTGAGCCTCCGCATGTCTGGACCGAGGCGACCAGAGGCATGTGCTTCACGTCGAATCTCCTCAAACACCGACTCAACTTGATCGAGAATTTCTGGGTCGAGTGGACGGTTGGTGGTTTCATGCAGACGCGCGTAGATGGGAGCTGCTGGGTTCTCATCGGGGATACGGTAGTTACGGCGTAGGAGAGCGCGGGCCTCGTTACGTGCACGCATCTTCTCGATGTCGGTAGCGTTGATGGGTGTGCGTCGAAGACCAGTACGTTCCTCGGCCCTGGAGACTCGCTGCTCGATGGGGGTGACACGCGAGGAGAACTCATCCTGAGCCCAGATCGCTTCATCGGTGGCTGCCAGGTGTTGGGCGTCAGCCTCATCAACCTTAAGTTGGTAGTCGCCTAGACGACGCTCGTTGTCTGCTTGAATCTTGGCGACCTTGAGGTCGTAGGCTTGTCGAGCCTCACGCTCTGCCCGTTGACCCGGCTTCCAGATTTCTGCTACATCATCCGCAAAGCCATGTTCACTCACCCTTCCAACCGCACCAACCGCTCCCCCAAGCAACATCGGCATCAGCCCCTCACCAAGCGTGTCAGCGAAGCTATTCGTGTCAAGCTGATTGAGGATACGAGTAATACGGTCACCAGTAGGGATGTCTTCCCAGTTCAGTCCATCGGTGGTGGCTTGCCGTCGTGCAATGGCATCGGCAGTGTTGAGCACGGAAAGGCCACCACCTATGACCGCATTCCCCGCACGCGCGAGGAGAGGACGCGCAACACTGCCAAAGCCAAGAGGGAGGGTTACGAAGTTGACGAAGCCTGCTGGATCAATGGGAGGAGGAGGCTGTACGGTTGGAGGTGCACCCATCGAAGCTGGCCATTGCTCACGCATAGCCTCATTTGCTTGAGGTGCTGCTAGGTTCTGGCCTAGCTCCCGAGGGAATTGGGTGAGCCCATCCCACAGTGTTTGACCTATGTACTTTGCACCAGCAGCTGCGCCACTCATCAACTCTTGTGTGGTGGTGACATCTTCCTCACCGCTTGGAGGTGGCATTGAGCGTGCTCGACGGAAGCGTGGAGCTTGAGCAGCAACGACAGCAGGATCAGCGGCAGGCATGTAGGCAGCTGGCTGGGCAGTAGCAGCAGCAGGTTGTGCGTTGACGGAGGCTTGAGGTTGAGCGCTCATACCACTCACCTTCTGCGATTTCGCAAGTACCAGAGAGGGGAAGTTAGCGATCTCAGCTTCACGCTCAGGGTCGTTCTTATAGGCCCCAGCGTGGTAGTCCGTAACACCTTTGACACCCGCATTGTACGCACGAATGCCATCGGTCATAGAATCCGGGTAGGCTTGCATGCCCTTGTGGAAATGGGCGATAGCGGCTGGGATAGCCTTGAGGGGGTTGAAGCGGTCCTCAGGACTCAGGTTATATTCCTTTGCTGTGCCAATTGTAAATTGACCTAGACCAGCAGCGCCAGTCTTACTAACCGCATAAGGGTCGTAACCACCACTCTCATGCTCAATGAGCCCTTCGATCATCTTCGCATTGTAGTTAGTGCCATTCTCCTTGTTGAACTTCGCCACCTGCTCGTGCGTGTAGGTGCGGAGCATTTGGCGTAGCTCAGGAGTGTCTGGTGGTCGATTCGTGGTGGCTTTATCAGCCATTAGAAGGTACCTCCATTACCATAGAGTTGGCGGAGTTGGACCTCAGTCTCACTATCAGGTGGCGCAGCAGGTGTTGCGCTAGGCGTAGGTTGAGCAGCACGCTTACGTGGGTCAGCGTCAGCATTCTCCATCTGAGCTTCGTTGAGCTTCTGCTTACGAGAGTTGTAGATGTCTTGGGCGAGCTTGGGGATACCAGCCAGCGCGTCAGTAGCAGACTCCCAGGTATCGCGAGCGTTGGGTAGCTGGTTGTAGAAGGCTTTGAAGTCAACGTCACTGACCTGACCACGGGTAACAGCCTTTGCAAGAAGCTGAGCGGCTGGCGCAAGCTTACGTTGGAAGTCCTTAAGCTTGAGGTTCTGAGCAGCTTTGTTCTTGAAGATAGAGGCGCGAAGGAGCTGATTACCTTCATAGAGAACCTGCTTCCCAGCATCGGTCCATCCCTCACCACTAAACTCATCGTGATCTGGGAATACCTCAGGATCATCGACGTAGCCTTGGAGCATCTCAACGATTGCTTCGGTGGTGATAGCTAGCTCACCAGCTTCGTCAAGACTGCCCTGGAGAGTCTTCATACGCTCAGCACGCTTCGTGGCAGCAATCTTTTCGAGGTCCATGTAGAAGTCTCGAAGTTCCTTTTCCTCGGAGAGAATCTGCTCACGAGGCTTTGGGGTGAAGATGACTTCGGTACGACCGTCAGGATGCGTAAAGAGCTCTTCGTTGTAAGGGTTGACCTTGAGGGTCTGTTCCTTCTCATTCCAGATAGCGTATGGCATCTCCGCATCCTTCTGGACGCGCTCCTCAACGCTCATTGGAGCGGGGGCAGCTCCAGCAGCACGAGCATCATTCGCTCCAGTAACGGGGGATGGAGGGACGATACCAGAGCTTGGCATGCCATTGGTGCCTGGAGGTGCAGCAGAGGTCGGAGGGGCAATGGTGCCAGCTTGAGTTGGAGGTGGGGCAGAGGGTGAGCCCGGAGCACCAATGTAGTATGGAGTGCCATCTGCTCGACGAGTACCGTAGGGCACAGTGCTCTTCGCTACACCTTCTTGCACACGTCCAAGGATAGGAGCGTCCTGCGGCATAGCAGGTTGCTGGTATGCTTGCCGTCGAAATGCGCCTCGTGTCATATCGTCAGATACACTCTCGCCAACATATGGCATACTACCACTGTTGATCTCGTTGATGTCCTTGTTGCGCGAGGTTACGTTACCATAGTTGAACAGCTCCGTCTGGTCAACTGGTGGGAGGCCAGCAATGCTTGGAGGGAGCGCAATCCCACCGCTCACTTGATACTCGGAGGCAGCGCGCTTGATGGCCTCAGCCTCTGGGATACCAGGCGTACCATCAGGAGGAGTGGTAAGTTCTTGAACACGCGCTCGAAAGGCTGGAGAGCCTAGGGTGTCTTGTGCCATCCGATCACGAGCAGCGTTGGCGTTGTAGAGTCCTGGCAGTGCCTCTGGAGACTTAGCGAGTACGATGGTATTGAGGATCGCACGAGTGACTTGCTCTTGCGTGGTAAGGCGCTCGTTACCTGGCCCCACCAAGAGGTCACGGCCTGTGTCGAGAACCTTACCTAGGACTGGGACGTTAAAGACTGGGTTGGTTGCAACAGCTGCTGGGTCTGCTGCGGGAGTTGGGGTAGCTGGTGGATTGTCAAATGGCCACATCGTTCACCTCTTAGCCGTACATGAGACGACCAGTATTCGGGTCGTACCGGAAACCTTGTGAACCACCCACGCCAGGTAGATTGGTTGGGGGAGGAGCTTGGAGCATGGAGCTGGGTGGCGGAGGCATAGGCATCGTAGTCTGTTGCTGTTGGTTGGATTTGTTCTGAGCACTGAGTACGTCTGCGACCTGCCCGATCTGACCGCCTAGCTGCTCATTCCCAAAGTACCCACCGATCTTGCCTCCGATGGTTTGGCCTGGAGAGGAAATGAGTTGTTGAGCGCCACCGAGGAAGTTACTGGCTTGCTGACCTAGGGAGGGGCCTGGGTTGAACGTGGAGCCCGCCCCACCTGGCAGATCAATCATCGCACCAGGGCCGCCCATCGACGCCATACCGCCAGCATCAGCCATCGAAGCGCCCCCCATCGCTACCTCAGAGGCAGCAGGTACAGCACTCATAGCGCCAGGGAGTGAGGATGCAGCTGAGAGAGCTGAGGCTCCTTGTGGGATACCGCCTAGCGCGCCAGCCATGGACGCAGGGGCCATGGTAGCACCTGTGAGCCCCGCACCTCCAGCCATCGTAGCTCCACCTAGAGCAGCGGGAGCAGCAGCACTTCCTAGAGCCCCCGCGCCTGCTCCACCAAGTGCACCGCCGAGAGCACCAGCTCCAGCTCCTGCGGCAGCACTACCAGCAGCAGCCGCTCCCGCTCCAGCAGCAGCAGAACCAGCAGCACCAGCAGCAGCGCCAGCGCCAGCAGAGCTTACGAGAGAGCTGATAAGGGCTGCTGCTGTAGCGTAGTGGGCGTTAAACCGAGTTCGCGCGTGCATTGATTTGCTCCGGGGTGAAGTGGACGTTGATGTCGTGGTCTGCATTAGCACCACACTGAGGACATTTCTCTACGCCCTCAGTATAGTATTCTTCTAGATAGGATGCGGTAGCTCCCATTAGGGCACCTCAAATTCGAAGTTAACGCTCGTGGGCCATGCACCATAGGTCTCACAAAACTCTCGTACGCCTCGCGCGTTGTTGAGTTGGACGGGACCTACGATCTTGGTATAGCCGCGCTCACGGGTGATACGGAGGGCTTCCTCTCGGAGTGCGGTGGCAACGAGCTTGTTACGGTGGGTGGGCGTTGTGTAAGAGCCAATAGCGTTGATGGTTTTGTGCTTGGTGTCTACTACATCGGGAGCACCAGTCCACATCACATAGGCAACTGGTACCCCGTCGCTGAGTGCGATGAGGCATGGATCACCTTCTGCGGCTTTGCGGATGCCTAGGTTGTAGTATACGTCTATGTTGCGGGGGGTGTTCAGCAAATCACCACCACGGTCGAGGGAGGCTTGGAAGAATGCGCTGATCATCTGCTTGAGCTGATCTTGGTAAAGGGGTGACCAGCGCTCAATCTTTAGCATGCGATTAGGAGCCCTTGTCGAAGCCGAGAAGCTGGCCGAACAGGCCGTTGCGAGGAGGGCGGTTCTGCTCTTGGCCAGTGGAGCTTGGGAGTCCGAGCATCTGGGTTTGTGGAGAACGGAGGAAGTTGTAGACCATCTGTTGGTAGTTGACAGGAGTCTGGTAACCTGCGTTGAAGCCACTCAAGCCTGCTTGGTTCATCTGCATCGGTATGAGGTACTGACCGAGGGCAGCTCCGATGTTCTGAATACCTTGACCTAGACCACCCTGCATGGTCGAGAAGATACGGCTAGGAGACTCAGTGGCCCCGAGAGCGCCTTGTATGCGGGAACCGAACATGTTAGCGAGCGCAGAGTTGTAGGAACCTTGGAGCGAGGCGTTCGCAGCTTCGGAGTTTGCAGCGGTCCCAAGGAAAGCGTTCTTCTCTTGGTTCGCACGCATCGCAAAGTCGTTCGCCAGGTTGCGGGCTTGGTCTTCTTCTCCTCGGATAGCTTGACCAGAGGTACCCATCCCGCGCGCGGAGAAGGCTGAACGCACCTGGGGCTTCATGAGATTCCAGGTGTCTTTGTAGAGCTGAGAGTCTGGACCTACGTTGTTCGCGGCTGCTAGGGCTGCGGTACCTGAGGGACCGATACCTGGCGTACGACTCAGTCCACCCATTCCCGCCTGACCACCACCATTGACAAGGCCCATGAGGCTATTCCACCCTCTACCCGCTTGATCGAGGAATGCGCCGTTGAGGTTGTTGTAGTCTCGGGAGTGGTTTGCGCCTTCACGAGCCCAGTCGTTCATGCCCATACCAGCGTTGATACCACGCTGCGATAGGTACTCTGCCTGATCACCAAAGCCACGCCCAACCTGCCCAACCCGACCCGCTTGACCTGCAAGACCACCAAAGAGGTCGGCAGCTGGACCTGCGTTGTACCCTGCGAGGATGTCTCCAAAGATACCAGAGCCTAGTCCGTGACCACCATACTGTCCTTCAAAATACTCTGCGGGACCACGGAATAGGATGCCAGCGATGTCTTTGGCAAACTGGGGAAGCTCAGAATCCCCACCACCCCCACCACCAAAGTGGGCGTTAAAGAGTGAGCGTAGCTTTAGCATAGGTTAGGTTCCTTCATCAGTTGGAGTGGGTTTACGGGGGCGACCTGGCTTGCGCTTGGGAGGTTCAGTGGGCTCAGCAGGTTTGGCGAGAGGGAGGTCGGAGCGTGGTGTGCCGTCATCGAGAATCCATGCGCCTAGGGTGCGGTAAGGCTTTACACCAGCGTCAGTCCACAACTGTTCACCGAGAGAGCCAGGATTCCACGCACACTCTAGCACTTGCGCGCCACGTTGAGACGCCTCGACTGCCATGGTGTGGATGAGCTTACGACCGATGTCTCGCTTACGGAACTCTCGATCGACCACCAGAAGCTCAACAAAGCCGATCTGCTTTGGGTAGCCAACAGAACGCTCTGTCATGCTCACAGCAATGAGAGCCTTACACTTCCCGCCGACAACGTGCTTGACACCTTGGTGGTCTTCGGTTAGCTTGGAGCCTACCACACCGACGATGGCGAACCACGATGGGTTGGCGATGAGTTGCTTGGTGATGGAGAGCATGAAGTCGTTGGCATCTTGAGGGCCAGTGATAGGGTAGTTCAGTTCTTCTTCACGCTTATCCTCTAGAAGTTGGGTATAGAGCTTGCCTACTTCTGGGATGTCTTGTAGTTGGATGTAACGGAATCGCATGTTATTTTACTCCTAGTAGTTTGAGTACCTCCACGTACACAACGTGTGAGAGTGGGTGGAAGGGGTTGTTAAGGACGACACGAGACTCAAACCGCGTAGGGGTGGTCAACGCAGTACGTTCGATGCTCATGAAAATGGTTCCGCTCGTGAGAGCTGTACCATTGTAGACAATCTCAATACCTGTATCAGGTGTCCAGGCACTAAGAAGGTAGAAGGACTGGGGAACAACAAGGTTACCAGAGGCATCCTTTGATTGCTGAGAGATGTCAAAAGCATCTGATTTTACCGAGCCACCAGAAGCCGCCGCTGGTACAGTGATTGCCTGCTTAAAGACTCGGTCCCATGAAAAGTCTGTGAGAGCCTTAGAGTTTCGTTGGAGGATATAATCGTGAGTCTTGAGTTTAAGCTCAGCCTCTTCTTTAGCCTTTTCGAGGGAGTCGATTCGACTCAGCAACTCGTCGTACGCTGCTTGGATGTCTTCTAGGAGCATTAGGTGTTGTTTCCTAGAGGGATGTAGCGCACAGCTACACGCACACGTACAAGGTCCATAGACTTGCTCTCGGTACCTACATCTGTGTCACCGACGATGGTGATACGAACTTTCTCCCCAGCCGCACCACCAGCAGCACCTAGGGGCGAGTAGAAGTGCTTAGCGATGTTGTTGGAGTCACGAGTTCCAGAAGTCGGGATAGCCTTCGTAACAGTACGGTGGAGCTGCTTGCTTTGAGCAAGCTCATTTACAGCAAAAACCTGCCAAGTATAATCAGCGGCTTTCACTACAGTTTCGAGTGTTACACTGTCTATGTAGACACGATAGCCTGGACGATTGATGAGTCCGGTAGTGATACTTTGTATACGACCTGCTTCATGGCCAAGTGGGTAGCTGCCTTGTGCGAGTGTGTAACGATCGAAGCCAGTGAAGTAGCCTGTAGTGCTAGTGAGTGGTGCAGCAGCGTAGACGGCTGGACTCGCGTTGCCGAGCGGTGTGTTGTAAGAAGCTCCATCGGATATTCCCTTGACAATCGAGTTGGTCGCCGCGATGTCGCTGCTAATCGGTCCCCACCATGTAGGCTTTGATGGGTTGGTCATATCACCGATGTAGCATTCATCGGGCCGCCCTGCTGCGAAGTAGTACAAGTATGGTGGAAACCAGCACAGCGAAGTGTAAGGAGTATTGACAGAGCCGCCTGGTTGATACCCGATCTTATCAGCGATTGGATATGCGATGTCGATGATCTGACGACCATCAGGAGGCATCAAATGTATTTGGTAATCCGTACCAACAAAGAAGACACCGTAAGGAGAGTGGCACGCAGCGAGTGGGCCAGGGACGCCAATACCAGCTGCGACTTGCCGACGGAGGGCACTGTTAGAAGTAGGGTCGCCATCAACGCACCAAATACTGTTGGCACACCCAACGAAGAGGTGAGCTTGACCAGTTGCATCAATGTCACCTGGGACTGTTGGAAGCATTGCTCTTACTGTGTCACCGATATTCACGAAGCTCTCAGCTCGGATAGTCTCAGCATCAAAGGGGTCGGTGAACCAAATCTTTGAAGCTGTCGTAATGCCGGTAGCCATCCACAATCTATCAAGATGGACAGCTAGTGCTGTTGCGCCAGCAGGAGTGTTCGTGATAGGGTCATCGTTCATCGAACGAATTGCGTTCGCACTGATATCGCTATCTAGCAGGTAGAAAATTTCATTGACGAGTGGATGACTAAAGAAGAAGGCAGCTCCAGTGATGTTGGTGTTATCTACAGCATTACCAGCGTAAGGCCAGTAGGCACTACAACCAGGGCCTGGAGTGGTTGAGGAGAGTGTTTGACCAGTTACACCACCAGCAAGTCCAATGATGGTACCAGTTTCTGCTTCCCAAAGACGAAGGTTATTGCCTGTCGTAGTAGTACCAACAAGGAGCTTTTTACGATCGTCAGAGTCATGATTCGTGAAACCGATGTCAACGAACTTGTTTGGATTGCTTCCGTATGTGATGGGATAACGAGCCGGAAAGGTGATGGGCACACGAAGTAGATGTGGTGGATAGATGACTGGATTCAGACCACCATCTACAACTGGATAGCGATAACCCCATACAGCGTTTTCTGCCCGAAGGAGCTTTGGTCCTATGTCAAGCGCACTTGCATTAGAGAAGATGCCTTCACTGATGGGGATGGTGATGGTTTCTGAGGTTGGTTGAGCCATCAGTTAGTTGAATCGCATCGGTCGGTGGTAGACGAGTGGATCAAGCTGGAGAGTCATCGAGGCACGGTCACGCTCATCACCCATGGAGCCCTTGATCTTCCTCATCATCATGGCCATGTTCTGTTGCGCGTCCATCCGGCGTGTGTCGTCTTGAACGAAGTAGAGATTGTAGAGGAGGGCCTGGACGAGGTATTCGCTATAGGGGAACCATGGCTTGGCGTCGATGTCTAGGAGGCCAGGTTGCCATGGGTAGAAGTGGAGTTCTAGATTGTACTCTGCGTCTGGCGGAGGGAATACAGCGAGGGTGCCAGCGGCGCGATTCACGTAGCCATAGAGTGGTTGACCAGTAATGCCGTCCTCGTACATCGAGTGGTACTGTTCTGCGTCGAGGAAGGTGAAGCGATCACGACCACCATCTGGGCCGATGATCCACGCTGGGTCGCTGAACCCGATACGCCAATACCCAATGCTCGCCCCATTGTTGATGGTGGGCAAGTCATTGATGAGGGCAGTGATATTGATGTTGAGGGCTGTGCGCGTGAAGGTGAATGTCTCAGTGGTGGCCAGGAAGTCCAGGTGGTTCTGGAGCATCTGGTACGCTAAAGCGTTGAAGGGAGCCTCACCTGGACCAGTGCTGCTCCCTTCATCACCATTCTCATTCAGGTGGTGCCCTGGATTGTTCGCTAGGCGTTCAGCGGTAGCAACAATCTGACGCGCACTCATCTGCCCAGTAAAGGGATCGAGTGCCATAGTATGTTAGTTTCCTTGTAGGCTAGGTACGGTTGCTAGGAGAGCACGACCATCAGCTTCGCATTCAGCTTCTAGTTCGAAGATGTCAGTCTCATTCTCCTTACGGGCCTCTTCGATACGCTTGTAGTTGAGTGGTTGCGTGTTCTTCGCCTTGGCAGCTGCAACCTTCTCAGCCATGACTTGCTTGACCATGTGAGCACGATCGAGCTTCCGCTTATTCGCTGCGGCCATCTCGTGATAACCTGCTTCACGGAGGATAGCGAGTTCAGCCCCGATCACATCAGCCGAAGCGTCAAGTGGGACTTCGGTGGTGATCTGGAACTGGCCACCAGTGACTGGGTCAGTGGCCATTTGGAACTGGATGATACGGACCTTGTTAGTGTCTGCGGTTGGCATTAGAGGTTCGCCACCACAGTTGGTTGCCGACGCGACATGATGTCATCGCTCTTGATGAGATGAGGAGAGACGAGGTTTCCACGAGATTCCATACGTTGTAGCTCCGCTCTGACCGCGCGTTGATGCATTTCCATCACCGTTTCGTAGGTGTCGCGGTCAAGCTTCATGCGACCCACATAGGGTTTGCCATTGATGGTAATAGCGTTGTTCGTAGGAGTCGGCGTGATGTATACGTCACGCTTCTCACCGCGCTCCCACGGCTTTTCTCGCACCTTCTCAGCGGCAGTGCTGGCGTCAGAAAGTGCAAGCTCTAGTTTGTTGACATATGCCCGAAGCTCCTCCTCAGTCATGCTGGAAGGGTCGAGCGGCTTAGTTGCTTTGGCCATTAGGTACCTCTTTCTTTGTTACTGGTTAGCGCGATTTTCGCGAACGACCCAGTAGTCAACCGTGGTGGCTGGAGGATCGCAGGCGAGGCTGTTACGGTGGTTCACGAAACGGAATGTGACGGTGTTAGCCGCAGTGACTTGTGCACCTTGGATCGAGTAGCAGTAGTCAGTTGCGTACGGCGTAGTTTGGTCAGCGTTGACTGGACGCATGTTGACGAACACCTTATCGCCAGTCTCAGCACCCGTCACAGTACAGCTATGGAGCGTAGCGCTCGATAGCGGAATGCTAGGAGGGTTGACCACGCAGCTTCCAATAGCCATGTTACTAAAGAGCGAAGAGACAGTGGTGCCTGGCTTTCGGTTAAAGATTGGAGAGGGAGAGGGAGCAGGAGTAAACACTCCTTGGGTAGCAGAAGCTTGTGGAACTGGGGTTTGTGCCTGAGCCACGGTGCTCATCAGTGCTAGCGCCACAGCCCCAAGCAGGATTCGAAGAGTCTTCATCGTATATGTCTCCTTAAATGTGAAGATGCCCCTCACGTCTGAGGTGAGGGGCGTTCTGGGTGTGGGTTAGTCCTGAGCCGACGCGGCTTCGATACGAAGACCGAAGTTTTCGTTGGTGATCAGAGCCTTACAGAAGAACTTCCAGCCGACAGACCGACGCTGAGCAAGCTCATCGCCCTTCTGCGCGCCCGAAGGAGTCATCATCACACGGATACCTTCTAGCTCAGCAACCTGATACCACTCGTTGCCGAACACGTAGGCTTGGTGAACCTTGACGCCCGTAGGAGGCTGGTTGGGAACGGTACGGCCCGTGGTCGTAAGAGCCTTGACCGTGGTGTCCGAACCCGTGTACGCCTTCACCAGCGTGTAAGTGCCAGCGCCGACGTTTTCGAATTGTAGGGTGTACGTAGAACCACCCACCGCAGTACAGTAGATGTTGTACGCGATGACTTCGCTGTCACCAGCAAAACCACCGTTCGTCTCAACACCAGAATTCGTGCTCGTGGTGATCGCAGGGAAGGTGACCGTGATCGCGTCGTTAATGCCAGACGCGGTACCAGTCAGCGTCGAGGTACCGAAGTCCGTAGTACAGAATAGGGACTCGAAACCCTGAGCGTCGTAGCCGGTGATGGCTAGCTTGTACGCACCATCATCTAGCGCAGTACCACCAGAAGGAACAGAGGCGTTGAACGCAGTGGCCGAAGGCTCAACGCTCGACACACGTTGCAGCGCAGGAATGTGGTTCGACTCCTGCCAACGGATGCCCTGCCACTCACCAAACTCACCGCTGGTCAGAGGCTCCATGTTCTGGAACTTTGCCGCTTCGATGAACGTGGTGTCGGCCATGAGATCAGCAGCCATGAACGAGTCACAGACACCGATGAACTTCTTTCGCTTATCCCCGCCCGACACGCCTGGCGCAGAGTTGTGCTTGAGCTGCGCGCGGATCTTCCGAAGAAGAGGGGTGTCGAGGATGTCCGAGGACGTGAGCGACGCACGCGAAGTCTTACCATTTGGGTAGTAGACGTTCGTGCCCGCGATCAGCACACGCTGGATTTCACGATCGAGAGTTTCGACCGCTTGCATATTCACCAGCTCAGTTGCACGCTGGAACGGTTCGTCACGGACGGTAAGCTCAGCCACGTCCGAGATGGTGCAGTACGAACCCCACTGCTCCAGGATGGCAGAAACACGGCTCACCGCGAGCGTGGTGCCCGTTGGGGTGACACCTTCCGTCAGCGCAGTCCGAGGAGGACGTAGACGCTCCCACCGAGTAAAGGTGATGGTCTTAGATTCGCCCTTGGGTTGCTTGGTCTTGGTGCCGAGCTTGTAGAAAACAGTCTCCTTATCCGCGAGGCGAAGGAGCTTCTTGACCATGTACCGCTCGATCATTGCATTCGATAGGTCCGTGGTGATGTTGACAACACCGTTCGCCGTCGAGGCGTGTGCGGTGAACATAGAGAACTTTAGTTGATTCATGGGGTGGTTTCCTTCCTTGATTGGTAATTGAGGCTTAAAACTTTACGCCGTACTTGATCATTGTCTCCTCTAGGGTCTTTTCATCCATGTTGGCGACATCGTTGATGCTGAGAGGTCCTTTGGGTGCGACCTTCTTGGTAGGAGTCTTGGTTGGGACCGTGGCTCCTGCCTTCGCGACCTTACGGACTTCGGTGGTACGTTGGGTTGCCTCAGCTGCACTGGCATGCTTACCCTTCACGTAGTAGTAGAATGGTTCACGCATTGGAGGCATTTGGCCAGTGTTCTGATACCACCGTGCCCGTTCCTCATTGATCTCTTGCTCATACTTTGCGTAATCCTTGTGCTTGAGGTACATGCTATCGCGATCTTGAGCGTCACGAGTAACAAGGATTTCACGTTGGAGATTAGGAGTGATTTCGTTGAGTCGCCCTTCAACCAGCTTCCGAGCTTCCCACTGTACGACTGGGAGCATGAACTGAATCCATTGCTTCGCTTCGGGAGTGTAGTTGGTATAGGGATCTTCCTCTTGGACAGCTTGGCGTTGGTGAGGGAGAGTTTGCTGTTGAGGTTGCTGGCGTTGGAAGCCTTCTAGGACATTGACGAGAGCGTCTGCACGGGCTCGTTCAGCATCGTATCGGCTCTTTGGAATCATCTCCTCCGCAGGCTCAACAGGCGTGGGAGAAGGGTCTTCCTCAACTTCCTCTTCTACAACTTCTTCCTCTTCCTCGGTGCCTTGTGCTTCTAGGTCCTCAGGGAGATCAACTTCGTCTTCGGGATCAACGTGAGCAGTAAACAGAGACTTGAGGGTTAGGGTGGTGGTAAACATGGATGTTCCTTTCGATCCGGCTGGGGTCCGGCAATGACAGCCTCCTTAGCGTCTGGGCTGTGTAGACGAGGTAGGTGACAATGTTCCTTGAGATTTCGGCTGGGCACCCTCATCTGGGTGGAGGATCAAGGAAGGTAGGAGACTCAGATTGTTGAGCCTTATAGCACCCTTATAGCATAGATATAGGGGTTTTGGGAAGAGATTATTTAGATGATAGAGGGGGTGGAGCGTGGGATGGGCTTGATAAGCTCCATAGGTTCCTCGTCCTGCTTGGCTTGGGCGTCTCGTTCTGCGAGGGCTAGGAGCATACCAGGGCGCTCTAGAATCTCTGTGACGGCTGCGAGCTTACCCATGTAGAGCATACGGTCATCGCGTTTCATGCCTAGGGAGGTGGATTTGGCGAGGTATAGGGTACGTTTCGCTTCTAGGTGCTTCTTGAGCCAGGTCCAGATGGGGGAGTTGAGGAAGGCTTGAACCTCGTTAGCCTCCTTAAGTTGTTGTTCTAGAAGGACATTTTCCTCAGGCTTGGTCATTAGAAGCCTCCTGGCTGCATGCTACGCGCCATGTCTGCTGAGATGTCTGTGGGGGCTGGAGGTGCGCCTCCTGGACCTAGAGCGGGCATAGAGCCCATTCCAGGCATACCCATACCTGGCATTTGTGGAGCCCCTGCCATAGCCATGAGCATAGCCTCCTGCTGGGCGCGCATCTCAGCCTGGAGGAGCTGGACGTGCTCAGTCATCAGTTGCTCTAGGAGCATCTTGGCCTTGGGGTCGATGCGGAATTGAGGGTCTGTTTCGCCTGCTGCGATCAGGTACCGGAGAGCGGAGGCGTGGTCCTCACCCTGTTTGGCTTCAACTGGGCGGTGGGACTTGAGCATCATGATGACCTCAGCGGGCTTGAGTGGGGGTTCCTCGTCTGGGAGTTCAATCCACTCCTCCGCATTAGGAAGACCCATACCCTTGGTGATGAAGGCGCGTAGCACCTCAGACCACTTGACGTTGAATTGAGCCGAGGGGTCTGCCTTACGGATTTGCATGGCAAGTTGCATGAAGCTCTGCATCTGTTGGGTTAGGGTCATCTGCTCGCGTACGCCTTGAGAGCCATACCAGTTGTAGACGTACTTGCCGAATACATCCTCAAAGCCCACGTACTCCTCAAGAAGGGGAGCGTTACGTACGCCTCCTACGAGGATAGGAAGCTTCTCAGTCATGAACTGCTCAGCGAGACAGTAGTTGGTTTCTAGAAGGGGGATCATGAGCTGTTCTTCTAGTTCTGTGAGAGCAAACTGGAAGGCTTGGCTGTTTTGCTGGAGAAGCATGCCCATACCAGAAGCGGTGTTCTGAGCACGTCCACGTCCTTGAGGAGCTGCTTGGCCTTGGGCGATGAAGGAAGCACCAGAGGCATCTTGGATGAAGCCCTGAAGAAGCTGGATGGTAGCAAGACCAACCTGGCCTACGTTGGGAGGGGTAACGAATTGGACACCCTCAGGATCAACGAACCACTTCGCATTCGGAGCCAAGCGAAGCGATTCAGCCTTGGTAACGAGGTCTTCGTTGATGAGGATGATAGGGTTGAGGGTGTTAGTGATGTTGTCGAGGGTCAGGTTGAAGGTGTCGTTGAGGATGTATTGGAGGGAGGCCATCGCCTCAGTCACTCCTCGACCATAGAACTCGTCCACGACACGGAGGAAGCGTGCATCACGATAGGGGCGCTGCTTGTTGTAGAAGGGATTGGGGTGGATACGGACTGGCCAGCAATCGTTGATGAGGACGATCAACCAATCCTGCTCACCATAGTCGTTGCCTGTGATAGGGTCCTTCGCGCCTGGAATGACACCACGCCAGTAGCACTCAGACATGTTGACGGTACCCTTGCCGAGCTTGCCGTAGAGGGCGTTGGGGTCAAAGTCTGCCCAGAACTTGTTTTGGCGCTCCCGAATCGAGTCAAGATACTCTTCGCTGACGCGGCCACCACCCTGAACGATTGGGTCGATCATGTCGAACACACGACCCATATCCTCGTGACGAGGGTCCATGTAGCGCTCGTGCATCGCTTGAATTTCTTCGATGGTAGTGGTGGTGTCTTCGAAGACTAGCTCTGCTTCTTGAATGGAGGGAGCGGTACGAGGGTGGATGTACCAGTGGAAAAGATCACAGACGCGGATGGTAGGGCCGACCTTGGTGGGAACATCTCGTTCGACGAGGCGGATTTTGGTGCCGTCTTCTAGAGCGAGGGTGTAATCTTGAGGGTCCTCATCATATTGAGATTCCTCGGCATCCTCCTCCCGTAGCACTTCGAAGGAGTCATCTTCTGGATCGAAGTCAGGTGCATCAGCTAGAGCGCGCTCAAAGAAACGCATACGCTCATACTCTTCGCCCCAGCCCTGCTTCATGATGGTGGTGCCTAGGGTGACGTACTGACGGAGGGACATGGGCATGTTGTGCTTGAGCCGCATGGTCTTGTTGATCCAGTGGCGCTGCATATTCATCCATGCACGAGCGGAGCGCTTGGTGCCCACTCCTTCGACGGCTTGCACACCAAACCACTCACTCATAGGGAAGAGGCCGCTGTAGAGTGCCATCACCCACGTCTCCAATGCTGACCGGCCAGCAGGGAGATAGGTGCGAACACGACCCATGTAACCCTGGTTATCCAATTCTGCGTTCCAAATCTTCCACTCGTGGTACCAACGATCTTCTAGATCGAGACGATCACGCCGTACTCCAGAGAGGAGAGGAGGAATGTTCGTTTGGACCCAGTTGTAGACTTCGGAGTTGGTGGCGAGGTTGTGGTGGGTTAGACGGATCATGCAGGCTCCTTAATTTGAATAGCTGGTAAGAACGTCATGACGAGCACGCATCTCATCAAGCTTAGTAGGATACGTGGCTTTTAGGTCTGTCATCTCGTACGGGTCGAGCGTAAGGTTGTAGAGTTCTTCCTTCTCTAGGTCTCCTGTAAAGGTGACAGAGCGAATGTACTTCCAGTCTTTAGAGACTACAGCGGTGTATGTTGGAGCAAAGTAAACGCTCTGGAAGTTCCAACCTTCCGCGAGGAAGTCGGTGCGCCATGCGGGAGTCGCGAGGTTCTTGAGTACGTTGTGGAGGCTACGACCCTCACCCTCAGGAACCAATCCCGCAAGTTTCATGATGGTAGGTTTGAGGTCGATGTTGAGGGCGATACGGTTCTCAATGTGGGGCACGACACCGGGACCACTAATGACAAGAGGAACGCGGATATGCTCATCGTACGCAAAGCGCTTGTCAGAGAAACCAGACCAGTGTTCGCCCCACGAGACACCATTGTCAGAGGTGAAAATGAAGATGGTGTTTGGAGGAGAGGCAGCTACAATGGCAGCAATAGCTTCATCTACAGAGAGAAGCGTTTCGAGCTGATTACGTTGGAAGTCGTCAATTTGCTGCTCGTAAGCTGGTGTCCAGAAGGTATTGCGAATGCGTGTGAGGTAGCCAGGTTTCTCGGAGATGTCCGCTTCTTTGTAAGAAGGTGGACGGTAGGGTCCCCAGTTTGCGAATGCGCCAACGTGACGGGGAGCTGGGACGCTGGGGGCGTGAGGGGCAAAGGGAGCGTAGATGACAAAGAAGGGCTCTGTAGAGGTTTGGATGAAGTTGAGAGTCTTATCACGCAGAAGATCTGTGGAGTAGGTGTTGGTGTAAGGGACTTCGATACCGTTCTCTACGAGGGTAAAGTCTGTGTAAACGAAGGCATCCTCCTTGAAGACGTGCCATTCATCCCAGCTTGGTGGGACCATTGGAGCCATGGCCCAGTATTCGTTGAGATACTTTCCGTAGAGTCCGGTGCGGTATCCTGCCCACTTGAGAACACTCGCGATGGTGTAAGTGTGATCAAAGAGAGTTGCGCCCCCGTTGGGGAAACGGTTATCGAGGACACCGTGGTAGTGGGCACTGTTGCCTGTGAGGAAAGAGGCACGGCTAGGACAACAGAGAGAGGTGGTCACGAAAGCGTTGGTGAACTTGGTTCCGGTGGAAGCGAGTTGTTGCACGGCAGGCATAGCCCAAATGGAGTCTGCCCGTTGATCGTCCGTCATGATAACGACGAAGTTGGGGGGAGTGGCGTGTGCCACTCCCGCGAGACTCAAGATAAATAGAAGTGTTGCTATTAGCTGCTTACGCATTGCATCTCCACTGTGGTGTGCCAAGTGATCGTCTCGTTTGCGACTCCTGTTGCACTCACAAGAAGGTTCGCACCACTTGCTGTTACGTCACCAGCAGCATTGCACGTACTGTTAACTGCGTTACCAGCAGCATCAGCGTAGGTTTTGATGTCTGTCTGGTTGCTCTCAGTCAATGTACCAGCAGCGTTTGTGGCGACCACATCCATATGACAATAGATAGGGTCACCAGCATCACAGCTAGAACCGCTAACGCAGCGTCCAACGGTCTTGATTTCAAAGAGACATACCTTACCACTGGGTGTAGCTATTGTTGCGATCGTAACGGTTGCGGCTGCGGTCGTCTGATTAGCACCTTGAAAAGTCTCCATCGAAGGATCATCATACGTCGCGATGACAGTGCTGAGTTTTTCTACAGAGGAGCCAGCCGTAGCTTCGATGACATCGAGTCGTGAACTAGGGGTTGTAGCATTTGGTCCAATACCTATCTTACCACCAAGTGCTGTGATGCTACGAGTTAGCGATCCACCGCCAGTTGGAACAGTATTGACAAACCAAAGTGTACCTTTTGCAGCCGCAGTATTCCAATCCTCTGTGGCGTTAGCACCCGTAGTTACACCGGCTGCGTAACCAACGGCTCCAGCGCCGTCATCAAAGTAACCATGCCACTGGTCTGAGGCTATAGAATCACCCGATAGGATTTTCGTGGGCGCAGCGATTGTTCCTCGACCGCGCCGCCGGATGAAACCACCAGTGTTTGCAGTACCGTGATACGTGGTACGAAGTTGGCGCGTAGTGGTATCAGTATTGTTATCTGTCCAAATGTCGAGCACAGTTTCTGGAGTTACTGTAGTAGGGGTACCAGATACGATACCGATACGCTTATTTGTGTTATCCCAAACGAAACTACCGTTGTTTGTAGGATCACCGCTGGAATTGCTGAACACAATACCATCAGTGGTGAGGCCGAGACCGAGGTCGTTAGCGTCGATGGAGTTGTCGGTGATTTCACCACCAGAACCACCATCAATCGCCGACCATGTGTTATCACCACGGAAGAAGGTAGTTGCGCTGGCACCAGTGCCGGTGTTTACCATACCAGCGGTAACGGCGATTTCGTCAGCACCTCCGTCTTGGTGTTCGGAAGCGTGAGTTTCAGACTCGTAGAGGGAACAGACAGACGTGTTGGTGCAGAGGGTACCAGTCTCGTCTGGAAGCGTCCACGTTCTGTCACCAGTCACGTCAGATGAGATAAGCAGACCTTCATTGTTATCGGCTCCAGCTGTTGCGCCCTCAAAGATTAGACCTGTAGTGGCAAACCATACGCTGCTTGCGCCGTTGTTTGGATTGCCTGCGAGTGTCTGTGTAGCGTTCACATCAGCATATGTAATCGTACCATCAACGATTTCGCCAGTAACAATATCGGTCCCGAGAGTAGCAGCTATAGTGAGGGCAGCGCCCTCAGATCCACCATCACCCCCTGTAATACCAGAGCCATTCGTGATAGAGGTAACGTAATTGCCGGTAGTATCGGTTGTTAGAGCGACACTATTTAATTGAATAGTCGCCGTCGCTCCACTTGTTACGACATCACCACTCAACGGTCCGGCTTGATAACCGGAACACACACTTCCAGTAGTGCAGACTGTACCAGTCTCGTCTGGAATCGTTACAGTCTTATCATTAGAAGTCGGGTCAGCAAAGGTAAGGAGAGTTTCGATGGTGTCGCTCGTAGAACCCTCAGCAATAAGGCCAGTGGTGCCTAGCCATACGCTGTTCGCTCCATTCGCAGGATTACCAGCAAGTGTTGCTGTCGCATCTACATCTGCGAACGCAATCGTACCATCAACAATTTCTCCGGTAACGATGTCTGTTCCTAGCGTAGCCGCAAGGGTAAGAGCAGCTCCCTCAGAACCATCGTTCCCTCCAGTGATACCGGAGCCGTTGGTAATAGAGGCAACGTAGTTACCGGTGGTATGCGTAGAGAGGGTGATAAGGTCGGTCAAAGAGGTTGCGCCAGTCCCACCATTCCCAACGGGAAGCGTACCTGTAACCTCTTGACCAGCACCCGTTGTGAGGTTGATCGAGTTGTCTGGAACGACCAGCTCACCATTACCAGTGCTGTTAGTAGCGATAGTAACACTAGCATTGCTGGCGTGGCCAAGTGTGACAGTGCTTCCACTGGTAGAGATGTAGGTAACAGAGCTTCCGCTAACGGTACGTAGGTGATCGACGGTACATGTTGCAGGTGAGCCAGAGCAAGAGGTACGCCAGATCACATCTTGGGTGTTACCAGCGTCCTTATCATCTAGTGTGACAGAGGGCGTTCCATTGCTTCCAATCGACATAAGGCTATCGTCAAAGAGGATAGCCATGTCATTCGCGTCGGCAGAGACTACAGTAAGTGAAGCAGATGCATCGGTGCTTATGCCAAGGGTGACGGTGTTTTCGAGGGCGTTGTTTAGGCCGTCATCATCCGCGTCGCCGAGATGAAGTTGATCGTATAGGTCGTCTTGGCTAACTCCAGTGGTCGTGTCACCGTCAAAGTTGCCAGCGTTGTATGTTTGGTCAGCGACTTCTGCAACTCCACACGTATCATACTCAAACGCGGTAGTGTCGCCAGCGGCGATCTTAACACATTGTCCTGCTGATGGGGTATCTGAGCTGTTGAGGCGGGCCTCAGTGATAGCGTTGGTAGCGATTTCGGCTGTGGAGATACAGTCAGAACCACAAGCCACGCTGTTCGCCTCTACGATGCCCGATGCACCAAAGGCTGCTAGAGTGTTCGTGGAGTTGGTGAACTTTGCCCCGTTCGCCCCATTCAGCATGTAAACGTCAGAGTTGAATTGAGTAGCGGTAGTGAAGGTTTTTGCGCCTGCGATCGTCTGATCGCTGGTCGTGAATACCACGCCGACTAGGAGACTCTCGTCGATCTCATCACCATGGATACAGTTGCTACAGACGAGGTCGCTAGCAGCAGGTACGGTACCTAATGTGCTCTCATCAACATCTGAGCCAGCAATACAATTACCGCAGACAACATCATTAGCGCGTAGCGTTCCATCATCCGCTTGGAGGATTTTGGTGGTTGGGTCCCAGGTGACACCATCGGTAGCAACACCGGTAAGGAAACTGGTGTCATCGAGACGTACAAGGTCACCGAACGTGTTTGTACCAAAGAAGGTTTGGCTAGCAGCGAGAGAGGCGAGAGTGCCGGTAACGCTTGGAAAGGTGACAGTGACATCTGCGCCTGGATTCGCACTTGGCGCTGCAAGGATGAACTCATTTGCGTCAGCGGAGGTACCTTCCCACACGAACATGGTCGTGCCAGTGGTGGCGACGCCATCAGTGAAGCATGCGCCTGTCGCACAGCCTGGGCCTACATCGGTCACGTCTCCAGAGCCACCACCAGAGCCACATGCAGCACCAGCACTTTCAAGCGCTGTACCGCCAGCGTTCACTTGCACACAAGTGCCAGGAGTCCAACTCGATTGGTTCGTGCCTCCCCGTGCTAGTTCTAGGGTGCCCGCGCCAAAGAAGCTCGCCGCATTATCGCCTGTAAGTGCATTACCGCTGCTATCACCGAGAGCAGTGCGCTTGCTACTTGGTAGGCCATCAGGGTCGCAGTAGACCAGATTCCCAGCCCCACCTGTTAGGGCGATGATCTTACCTGGAGAACTGGAGCAGCTTAGGCTAGAGGTGGCAGGGAGTTTGGTCGCCTCAATCACTCCTGTGCCAGTAGCACTAAGCGTTGCGCCATTACCCACTACCATGGCGGCGTTGGTGTTCGTGCCGCTGGTGATGGCACTGAATGAGTCACTTCCACCAGAATTACAAGCCCATGCCCCGTTGACACGCTGCGCGAATGCTCCAGTACCGCTACCTGCACATGGTGTGACTTGCGTGCAGTCGGAGCAGTAGTAGGTGGTACCATCAGCAGGGGAGCCAAGTTGGGCGAAGGTCTTGGTTTGAATGGCGTTGGCGGTGTGGCAGTCTAGCGCGGTGGACTGGAATTGCTTGGGGTTAGTGGAGGTGACGTACTTCACGCATCCAGCAGGGGATTGAGTGGTGATGCCGCCTGGATAGGACAAACCTGCTCCAAGCGCCACATTTGCGAACAGTAGGATGTAGAAGACAGCAAGAACGATAGGATGCATGCGTTAGTTCCCTTGACTTGGGCAAAGATACGTGGAGGTGGAAATTGGACGGCGACCCAGGTATTTCTGGACGATTTGCTTGCGCACGAGAATGCACTCAGCAGTAGAAGTGGCTGTAGGAGTAGGGGTTGTAGTGCGTGTTGGGGTAGGAGTGCGAGTAGGCGTGGTCGTAGCGGTTGCGGTCGCGGTCGCGGTAGGGGTAGGCGTAAGTGGTGGTTGAGGAGTTTCGGTAGAACTTACCGTAGGAATGGGAGTGACAGTTACGGTGGGTGTGACGGTTGGGCCAGCAGTAAAAGTAGCGGTTGGTGTAGGAGTAATAGTAGGAGGAGGCGTACTGGTTGCAGTAAGAGTCGGTGTTGGAGTTGGGGATGGGGTAGGAGTACGGGTCGCGGTTTGTGTAGGCGTAGCGGTTACGGTGACAGTTGCAGTAGGGAACGGGGTGCTAGTTGCGGTGGTGGTAGGGAGGACGGGAGTCGGGCCGGTAGCTACTTCGTCTGCACCGATGTCGTAGAAGGTACCTTGTGGGCGGGCCTCGCCGTCGTAGTCGTTCGTGACGGCTGCGAGGGTGACACCAGAGTTTTTGCAGACTTGATCGAGTTCGCTGAGGTGCAGGTTAAGTGCACTGAGGGTGCTGGTGTTTCGGAAGGTGCACGCAGTACCCCACTTGTCGGTGTCACCGCCCTCGGAGCCGAACCACTCTCCGTTGTCGGAGTTGGTGATAAAGGCTGCGAGTTGGGAATCCGTGAACTCACGTGGGTCTGTGATGGTAGCAAAATCATCGGGTAGACCAGGGTGCTGTGGGTCACTTTCTGAGACGCCTGTGCCGCAGAGTGGATTTGCTGGACAGGTGGTTGGACTGGTGCAGCTCCCTTGATCCTGCTGGATCATAAAGCCAGCACCATCGTTCACGAGCACATTGCCCTGCCACACCGTCTCGTTACTGGTAGAGGCATAGTCCACAAAGATAGCTGTGCCGCTTACGTTCGTTCGGAAGAAGTTATTGATGAACTCACAGCCCCGACAGTTTGCAAAGAGCATGACGGGACGCCCGCTGGTCATGTAGACCGTATTGTTGTAGACTTTGATGTGGTGCGCGCAGGCGTATTGGTTGATACCCTTCGCATCTGCACCACCACCGTAGACATAGTTGTTACGGATGGTGACACCACCGATGCAGTGGCTGAGCGAGAAGTTGGCGTTGCAAAGCACGTCGGCGACAACATTGCGTTCAAACACCATGTTGGCATCGCCAACGCCGTCACACTGCTCGCTGCCCATGCCGCCGATGTCGATATTGTCTTCACCGTTGCCAGTGACGACAGAGTTTTTGAAGGTGACGTTTCGGGAGGTGCCAGGCTGAACCCCGTCTGAGTCATCACAGACGCCTCCTGTACCGCAGCCAGGAGAGACTGGGTTACAGCTTGCGTGACGGTTATCATTGACAGAGACGCCATCAATGGTGGCACCATCAACACACTTGAGCATGAGTCCACCACAGCCTGCACCGCCTCGGCAGTTGCCGTCGATACGAGTGTTGGTGATGGTGAGGTTGGTGGTTTCCCAGCTACCGCCACAGGGGTTGTCACCTGTATGGCCGCTCTTGGCACCGATTTCGATGCCCGCGAAGGTGGCACCTGTGAAGGCAGAACGATCGATCGTAATGTTGCTGAGTGCAACGTTTGCAAGAGGGCCGATGATGTTGCCATAGCCGTTCTTGAAGTGAATGTTTCGGATCGTTAGGCCACTGTAGGCAGAGGTGATTTGACAGCCTCCACCGTCACAGGTGGAGAGGGCACGGTTGTTGCAGGGGTTGCCTGAGCCAGTGGTAGAGGCGTCAATGATAGCCTCGTCATCGGCAAGGCTGGCTTGATCGTCAGCGGTACGACCCTCGTAGATTACACCTTGCTTCAGAGGCGTGATGCAATGGCTCGAAGAGGTGCTGGGGCCGTAGGTACCGTGGAAGCGGACCACGTTACCAGCGACGAGGTCCTGGTCCCGGTTCGCGGTGAAGTAGGCGAGCGTGGCACAGGGACGACCACTAATCGCGTTGACAGGTCCACAACCAGCTACATCTTGAGCGGTAGGGCAAGGATCACGACCGTTGCACTTGGTGAAGTTGGAGCCGACATACCATGGATCGCCGACACCCGGCGTTGCAGTAGGTTGAGGGGCAGTGAATGTGGCAGTCACAGCAGTAGTAGGGGTTGGAGAGACAGTAGCTTGTCCTGTAACTGTTGGGGTGACTGAAGCAGTAATAGTGGGTGTAACGGTGGGTTGAGGTTCACCACAATTTCCAACGACGATAGGAGTTACCCACGTTGCGCCAGATGCAGCACCCGTACCATCATTTGTGCCAACAATGTCATCAAGGATGTCGCTGGAGAGTGTACCGCTAGAACGTTCCGTGATGCGCCACGCCCCAATGAGTCCAGGCTCACTCGCGGAGATACGGCAGTTCTTGTTTGCGTTGAGTTCAGAGGTGGTGCGGATGTCGTTCCATGCACGTACTTCCTCAACGGTAATGCTGAGGTTGCCGCCTGCTCCATCCGTGCTGTTGGCGAGCCAGCCAGTATTCATGGCCGTCGTACCATTCGACACGGCGCTGGAGCAGCCTAGAAGGGCACCATCAAGGTAACCACAGATCGTACCAGCCGCTTGACCGGCACACGCTCCATCAGTGCTATTGGCTCCGCAGTAGACACATGCAGCGTGGTAGGTGGTGCCGGGAGTGAAGACGGTAGGGAAGACGGTTGCCTCTGCGTCACATATGCAACTCACACCGTTGAGTGCAGCATTGGTGGAGTGACGGCGAACACTGGCGAACATACCTTGGCTCGCGTTCGCGGTTTCACGAGAGTGAAGGTAGTGCTGAGTGTGAGATGTGCCGGGGCTGGAGTCCCATCGGAAGTGTCCCTCAAAGGTTGCGCCTGTGAAGGTGCCATTACAGTTGAACGACGTGAGAGGAGGTGCAGTAAGGAGCACGGCACCTGTGGTAGTGCTACCTGCGGTGTACTGAAGACCCGCAACAGCATGGCCGCCCATCCCCACAAGGAAGATGAGCGTAACGAGTAGTCTAGTTAGCAATGCGCCCACAGACCTTCACCTTGGTAGTGCAATCAGTACCACAGTTCGTGACGTTGAAGCGGAGAGATTCAAAGGGACCAACTACTTCGTCCATTGCAGAGCCCGTACGGGTGGCGAGATTAATGAAGCTTCCACCTAGAGGATCTTCAATCACATTATAGTTTGTGGCTTCGATGTTCACTGAGATAGCGTCTGCTCCAGTTTTCCACATGTGAACGGTCATTTGTCCATCGAAGTGCTTGACTGGGATACCGAGAACGCCAGGAGCGTAGTTCTGGGAAGAGAGAGTGTATGGGCCAACGCAGTTACGAAGCTGATCAGCATGCGCGTTCTGGGAGCCCCCAGCTAGAAGGATGAGAAAGGTGATGAGTGCGATCAAAGTTTTCATGGGCGTGGGACTCCTTTAACGAACGTAGGTTGGCATGTGGAGAATGTCAGCGCTGGCCATACGGCTCAGAGCATCATGGTTGACTATGGCCTTGTGGCCGCCAAAGTTGACAGCAATATAGCGGAGGCAGTCTTGAAGGTGGTCGTGGGTGTTGTCTTTTTCGGGGCGGGTCAGCTCGTTCACCTCGCCCTCAGGATACGCATAACCACCATTGAGGCCGTCGATGAGTAGTTGGTTGGTGGGGTTGTTGTCTACCAAGAAACATGGCTCCCCTCTGTAGCTCCTGCTCATGTAGCCCCGCACCACGTCGATGGTGGGAGGGATGAGCATCTTCTTGAACTTAGGGCGGATGCCAAATTGGCGACGGAGGATGTGTACTTCTGGCTGGCCCGTGGAGTGTTCCTGATCACCTGAGCAATCACAGCACCAGAGCATGTCGTCGGGGTTGTCGATGTGGCGGCTTGGGAACCAGCTTCTCAGATTTGCGAGGGCTTGGTGCATGAAGTCTTCGAAGCGAAGTTGGCGACCTTGGAAGCACCGGAGGACGCAGAGCTGGAGGCCGTGTTTGAATTGGGCGACGACCATCGCGGGGTTATGATAACCGAAGTCGAGACCTACGATGATGGGTCGGTTACGTTCTGTTTTGATGCCGTTGACGAGCATCGCGCTGGGTTGCCACTCGTGCATGTAGACTGGCATACCTGACAATAGGGAGAACGACATCTCGTACTCTCTGAGCCACAGGGAGTATGGCATGCCTTCTTGCTCGCGATCCTTCCACTCTTTGGTGCGTTTGCGGGGGTCAGCAGTATAGTGGATGGCGACGATGCGGAACTTGTTGATGGGATTGGTCCATGCTGCAAAGCCTGGGACCTTGTTGGCGTTAATGTTGAGGAGCTTGTGAGAGGCAGACTCGGTACCCTCCTCATAATCAGGGCGTTGGGAGTCGTTAATCACTACTCCTTTGCCTGGCACGGAGATAATGCCACCTCGCATCTCACCACCCTCAGCCGCCTCGGTCAGGTCTTGGACAACTTCCTTGAAGAAGCCCTCCGCAGCGCTGGAAATACCGATGAACTTGCCTCGGGCTTCGAGTGTGGGCTTAAGAGCAGCATACGAATCACGAGGGTGGTCCCAGAACGCGAACTCATCGGCGACAACGAGGTTCGCGGAGACTTGGCGCATGACGTTGGGAGCGCAAGAGACGCCTGTAATGGTGGAGCCGGTGTCGAGGAACTCGATATGGAGCTTGGAAGCGTTGATACGAGGTACTTGAGCGTTACGAATATGCTCAGCCACAAAGCGAGCACGCCACACAAGCTCACGAGAGCCTTCTCCATCGGTGTCACCCTCAACGCGGCTAATGAAATAACAACGAATGTGCTTAAAGAGCATGCACATACGCACTGCATAGGCGATCGCGGTCCACGAGGCGATCATACGGCGGGATTTCCAGAGGATAACGGCGTTGTTGGAGTCGATTTCGCCTATCATCTCCTTGAGATAGGGGAAATTTGGGAAAGGGGCGACCTTTTCGCCTGATGCGAGGGGGTCAATCAACGTCGCACAGTCTACGAACCACGAGAAGGGGTCCGTTTTCCAGCGTTCCTCACGCTCACGACGCTCTAGTTCGAGGGCTGCGGCAGCTGCTAGGGCTAGGTCCTCGTTTTGAGGGTCAAAATTAGTCATCTGACGCCTCAGATTCTACATCATACCCTGGATTTGCGAGTTGGAGACGTTCTTCAGGGGTTGGGAGACGCTTATTGTCGCGTACGAAGGCGAGTTCACGCTCACTCATACCCTGCAAGGGGGAGGTGTGAGTGACTTCGGAACGCTTTACGGGACTCCCGATCGCGTGATTGACCCACAATTCGATGGCGCGGAGGGCTACAGATGGATTAGGGTCCTTGGTGAACCCATCAAGTTGCTCCATTCGTTCTTTTAGCTTGTCTGCGAACGCCTTGGTATGGTCAAAAGCGCGTGCCTGCATGGTGGCCATGAAGCGCTCGTGGTATTGGGTGATCTGATCACGCGCCCATGGTCCTGCGAGAAGAGCTTTGATGCGAGCTTGAGGCTCTTGGACCTCTTGCGCGATCTCGCGTACGCTCTTGTTGAGCATGGCGAGATGGAGGATGAGGTAGTCAGAGGGCTCCGGCTTGTAGGCTGGAGACTGGTAGATGGCGAGGTTAGTGCTCACAAAGGCTACTTCCCCATTGCCGATGACATGACCGGGTCCACGCCCTTGAGGAGAGTAGAGTCTGCTGAGGCGCCCTTGCCGTTTTGGCCTGGTTGCGTGGGAGCAGGTGTCTGGACTTGGGCGGGACCAGAGGGAGCCATCATTTGCTGGGCTGCTTCAAGCATGGGAGAGTAGGATTGGAAGAGAGGCTGGACGATAGGGAGGTATGGGGATTGAGCAGCGCCCGCATAGCCTTGGCCTGGCCATAGCTGATTCACCAGACTCTGGTTGAAGGAGTCCGAGAAGGAGGGTTGTTGGAACTGTTGCTGGGAGGCTGGAGGGCTTTGGCTCATAGAGGGAGGTTACTTCTGTTGACCGTAGAGGGCTGGCCCATAGTAGGAGCCTACAGCACCGTAAGGAGAGGTTGGAGCGCCGTAGAACGCACGAGAGCCACGACCTACACCAGCCATGAGTTGTTGGTTTTGGCTCATAGGGGGAAGCTGGGTACCTTTCGATTGACCTGAGAACTTGTCCTGACCTGGACGTGAGGGAGCGTTATCAATACGGCTTGGGGCTGGAGTGCCTTGACCACCGAATTTGTCTTGGCCTGGGCGTGCTTCACCACCGATGCGGGAGGGAGCAGATTGCTGCATCATCGCACGACGCTGCTCCATTGGTAGCCACTCACTCGACGCACCACCTAGGGGTCGCATGCCGCTTAGGTCGATGCGATCGCTCACAGCCGCAGGCGCGCCTTGACCAACAGGGAGTCCAGCTGCTCCGCGAAGCTGTTGAATAGCGTCGGTGACAGAGCCCCCACCCCCATCCAGCCCAGCAGCACGACGAAGCTGAGAGATACCTCCTGTAACCGATGGACCAGCGCCATAACCTGCGGGGCCGTTCGCGCCTGGTTGAGAGCCGATACCTTGGCCTGGCATGCGTTGGGGCATAGCGGCGGGCTGACCTCTGGTGAAGTCTCCGAAGCCTCGAAAACGAGCGGTTGGTTCTTGGTTAGGTCCCATCGCTAGATGGTGTCCTGATATGGGTTGTAGGTATACATGTTAGAACTTTCTTGGATGAGGGTCAGGCACACCTCGCTCGCTATCACCTGAGCCCAGCGTTGCTGTGTTTGTGAGAGTGCTCTGACCACACATAGTTAGATTAGCAGTGCTCACTGCCCTTCTTCATCTTCTTCATCTCTTTGGTCTTCTTGTTCTTCATAGGAATCTCCTTTTGTGTTCATCTGCGAAGCAGATGGGGGTGAAGGGGAAAGAGTCCCTAGCAGGGGCTAGGTGCGCTCCCTCTGACGGGGGCGTCGGTGTGCCTCACATCCCTTCACCACAATGTCTGTTGGTTTGACGCGCTTACATGCGACAGCGCGAGTAAAGTACCGACCATTCGCTACTAATACCCTTTTATCACATCGGTGGGGCTTTTGGGAAGCCTTTTTCCGCTTGTAAGGGCGATAGGTTGCGGAGTTGAAGCGATAAGCATGCTTGTAGGAGGGAGGGAGAGGTTCAGGTTCTCCTAGTTCTGGGATGGGCTCACCGAGGGTGAGAGCTTCGATGACCTTACGAGCGTGGGTGCGCTTGAGTTTGATACGAGCACGGTAGGCGGCTTGGCGGGTGGAAAGGAGGTTGTCGAGGGCGTGAGGAGGGCAGTAGTAGGAGGTGGAGAGGGTCCAACAGCGGGCACAGAACCCTAGTCTCCTACGGTGCTGGGATAGGGATTCAGGCATCCAGGGATAGGCCCTTGGAGGCCCCTAGCTGCCTCAGAGCGATGAGCCTAGCCTCTAGTGCCTCTCTGGTAAGGGGTTCTGCTGCGAATGCAGCAGGGGGCGATTCTGAGGCTTCTAGGGCCTGTTTAGCTGCTAGAGCCTCATGCCGCCTCTTCCGCTTAGCCGTTAGGATCTTCTCACGGTTCTTCTTGTAATACCGCTGGGCCTGGGCAGCCCTCTGTGGTCTACATACATCACAAGTGCTGTAATTTGGGGCTGGTGGACGCTTGACGCATACGGGGCACTTGTTCTTCTCCAGATACCGACTGTACTGACTTTGGGTTGGCATAATCGACATGGGTTGTCTCCTTTAGTTCTATTATAAGTCCTATGGTATGAGATGTCAAGGGGGCGTGTTCTGGGGTATCCTAGTTCTGGGGTATCGGTATAAGGGATGGGGAAAAGGATACCCTAGGAAACCAACGACAGGTAAGCGGAGCCTTCCCCTCCGCTTCCGCTCCGTTTACACTACGCACGCTATGGGGAAGGCGCCACCGTCTTACCGGGCAAAATGGTGGGACAGGGATAGTATAAGTACGATGCTAGGGGTGGTCTAGGGTATTCAGCCAAAATTTTATATCCGAGAAAGTGACCTGCCCTGGCACATGAGATAGGGGCCTGCTCTCACGTACCCCCACGCTCTCGCTGCGCTCGATCGTGATTGGCATGAGAATTGCTATAGCAAGAAGTGTGCCATCGTATTAGTCAGATGAGTAAGGCATGGAATATGCTAATGCAAGAATCATGCCATGATGAGCTAAATGATATTGAGAATCATTAT
>FRDC01001207.1_pt1 | contig 69737 bp, 64 predicted proteins | sample 1106171 | NCBI WGS metagenome assembly FRDC01 (sample SAMEA3930566, study PRJEB13176) | freshwater metagenome | biome: Drinking water system; feature: drinking water; material: water | place: Singapore | collected 2014-12-20 | reverse complement strand
CAGTTGGCACCGCTGTTTGTAGAAAGAAAAACACCACCGGTAGTACCTGCAAAAACGTTTGTACCGCTTACTGCAAGAGCTGCAACATTCATTGTAGTAAGTCCGCTGTTAGCCGCCAGCCAGCTTGTACCGCTATTGGTAGAAACAAATACACCACCGGTTGCAGTACCCGCATATACCGTGGTTCCGCTGGAGGTGGCAGCAAGCGACTGAACCACCAAATCGGTAAGGCCGCTATTTACAGCGCCCCATGATGTTCCACCATTTGAAGAAAGAAAAACACCACCTCCACCTGTTCCAGCATAAACAGTGCTGCCAGCTGCAGCAAACGATTTTATTGTGCCTCCATTGGGGCCAATGGCTTGCCATTGGGCAATAGCATTAATTATAAGGCAAACGGAGAAGGTAAGTATAAAAAATAGCTTTCTTTTCATAAGTATGAGTGTGTGGTTTGTGTGCAAATAGCAATGTTTTTGTAAAGATCATGAAAAAAAATAACAATGTCAAGATGAAAATCCGTTTCAAAATGTTTACATTTGCGGCCGCCTTGAATAAAGGCTAATTCCACTACCACGGAGAGGTGTCAGAGTGGTCGAATGAGCAAGCCTGGAAAGTTTGTATACCCGCAAGGGTATCGCGGGTTCGAATCCCGCCCTCTCCGCTGAAATAAGTATTACTCGGTTAAACATCAGCTTTAACTAAACAAAAGGTCGCCAAACGGTGGCCTTTTTTCATTTATAAGGTTACCAATTAGATACCAAAAATCCAATCCAATTTCTGGTAACCTGCCTATCAAATCAATCTTATAGCTAGTCCAATTTATTTAGTTTAACCAATTAATCAGAGGAATTATGATAAAAACACTGAATATCCTCTTTTATTTAAGGAGAGATAGAATTGATATAAAGGGGAATGCTCCAATATATTGCAGAATAACTTTTAATGGAGAAAGAGCAGATTTTACTCTTAAAAGAACAATTCCACCAGAGAGGTGGGAATCATCAAAAGGAAAAGTTAAAGGCTCTAATGAAGAATCTAAAGCCATTAATGCCTATTTAAATTTGGTGAGAAACAAAATATATGAAAATCACCACAAGCTTGAAGAAACTAATAAACCAATTACAGCAAATGCATTGAAGAATCTTGTTTCTGATAAACCTGAAAAACCAAAGACGGATGCTTGCATATTTAAGTTATTTGAGGAACACAATAAAAAAGTAAAAGTCCTTGTAAACGTGGATTATGCTCTTGGCACATTGGAAAGGTTTGAAACATGTTTGAAACATCTTAGACAGTTTGTTAAATTCCAGTACAATGCTTCTGAATACCCAATTTCTAAAATAAACAATGAATTTATTATGGAATTTGACTACTTCCTAAGGTCAGTCAGAAAATGTGAGAATAATAGTACGGTTAAATACATTAGGAACTTTAGAAAGATAATCAGAATAGCGCTTGCAAATGAACTGATTGAAAAAGACCCCTTTTATCATTATAAAGGTAAAGTCAATGAAGTGGACAGGTATTTTTTAACAGATGTAGAATTGAAAGGACTGTCAGATAAACCAATAGCCACATTAAGGTTAGCAATTGTACGTGATGTATTTCTATTTAGCTGTTACACAGGATTGGCTTTCATTGATGTGTCAAAACTTACGCCTGAGAATATTAGAAGTGGTATAGATGGTGAGAAATGGATATTTACTAAGAGAACCAAAACAAAGGTAATTTCCAACATTCCTTTACTTCCACAAGCATTAAGGCTGATTGAACAATACAAGGATAATCCCGAAGTTATTAAAAAAGGAACGCTTTTACCTGTATCTACCAACCAAAGAATGAATGCTTATTTAAAGGAAATAGCTGATATATGCAGAATAAATAAAGTATTAACCTTCCATATAGCCAGACATACGTTTGCAACCACAGTAACACTTGCAAATGGCGTTCCTTTAGAAACAGTTTCAAAAATGCTTGGTCATAGGAGCATTAAAACAACCCAACATTATGCAAAAGTTATTGATAGAAAAGTGGGATGATATGCAAGCGTTAAAAAGAAAGCTACGCGAATAATTGATAAGGGGAAGGACAAATATAACCTTGCCCCTTACAGTTATTTTTAGTATTTCTATACATTTACATAAAATTGCAAATATGAAAAACAGTTATACCTATTCATCCATTGGAATTAGTTCACCAGAATTTAGTAGTTATTCTCTCGCAAATACACATCTACTAACAGGTCTGTCTAGAATTAATCTCTTTATTGGACCAAACAACTCCGGCAAAAGCAGGTTTCTTCGAGCAATTTTTGCATCAAAAGAAATTAAGTTTACTTGCAATGGCGTAGATTTAGTAAAAATTAATTCTTCTATAAAAAATTTAAAAGAGGAAATCATCAATTTTTATACAAATAACTTTATATCTTCAATACAAGGAGTTAATTATGGTGATTTAGATGAAATTGATTTGCTAACTTCATCAATTGATCTTAAAACTATTTACGATACAATTAATAATTTTAAAGTTAACTCGGTTACGACATCAGGTAGATATGGTGGCGGGGCAGATATAAATTCAGCTCAACGGTTCTTTACCGAACTAAAAAATAAATATCTGTCTGAATTAGAACTACTAAAGCATTTTGAAAAGAATGAATTTAAAAGAGAAAACATTTATATTCCTACACTTAGAGGTTTGAGAAGCTTTACTTCCACAAGTAATTCCAAAAATTATGATAGTTATGCCGAAAGAACAAAAAAAGACTACTTCCCAGATATTGAAAAAGTAGAAGATCGCATTTTCACAGGACTAAGTCTTTATGACGATATAAAAAGACTTTTATTAGGACCTAACCAAAGCAGACAAAAAATAAGGGATTTTGAAGCGTTCCTAAGTAAAAACTTCTTTAATAATAATGAATTTAATATAATACCTAATATAGATCATGATGTTGTTAATGTTAAAATCGGTGATGATGAATATCCTATATATCAATTGGGTGAAGGAATTCAAGCCATAATTGTTTTAACCTACCCACTTTTTTTCAATCAAGGTCAAAATATTACTTTTTTTTACGAAGAGCCTGATCTCTTTCTACATCCTGGATTTCAGAGAGTATTTATTGAAACACTGATGTTACCACAATTCAGTACCTTTCAATATTTCCTTACAACACATTCCAATCATTTTTTAGATATGACTTTGGATTTTGAAAAAATTTCTGTTTACACTTTTCAAAAACAACAAAATAATTATCTAATAGATAATGTAGAAAATGCAGAGAAAAACATCTTAGAACTGTTAGGAATAAGAAATTCGTCTGTATTCCTTACAAACTGCACAATATGGGTAGAAGGTATCACCGACAGGATTTATATCAGAAAATATTTAGAATTATTTCAACGTACTCAAAATAAAGTTTTTTCTGAAGACATACACTATTCCTTCGTGGAATATGGGGGCAACAATATCACTCACTGGTCATTTTTAGATGATATTGACAAAAGTCATCCAAATATCTCTGTAGAAAATTTATGTAGTAAGCTTTTCCTGATTACCGATAGTGATAATCCTAAACCATTAAAAAATGGTGAAGAGTCGGAGAAGATGAAACGACAAAAATATCTAACGAAGAGTTTAGGAGAAAGATATTATTGCCTCCGAGCCAGAGAAATTGAAAACTTACTGGATATCGATGCAATAATTGCTGTTATTGAAGATTATGAAGATAATACAAATTTAGATTTTAAAAAATTGAAAAACTTAAAATATAGAAATGAACCTTTAGGCAGAACTATTGAAAAAAATATTATGGGATTAAAAAAGCGGTATTCAGGTGATAATGGTGCAATCAGATCATCATTAAAACTTGAGTTTGCAAAACGAGCAGTTACATATTGTAATGATTTTACCTCTCTAACCAATGAAGCGCAAGAACTGAGCGCTAAAATTTATAATTTCATTAAAAAAAATAATTTATAAACAATATGGACTTAAATACCGATGGATTAGCATTCTCTTGTTTAATCTCTGTTGGAAAATCAACAGGATCAGGCTTTTTAATGGAACATCGAAAAGGACTTTACTTAGTAACGGCTAAACACGTTCTGTTCGATGAGGATAGACTTCTAAATAATGAAATTGAAGTAGCATGCAAATCAGGGGAGACAAACACAAATCCTATACACAGGCTTAGAATAGACCTTACTATAACCATCCCAACTCCAAGTAAAAAAAATGATGTAATCATCATAAAACTTGGAATTAGTAATTGGAGCGAAAAATATAATAGCTTTATTACAACATATGGAGAAGGTGTAGAAACTATTGAAGGGAAAGAAACTAGTTTTGTACTTGTTACGAGAGAAAACACTAAGCGCATTAATGATGTAACTGTTGGTAATGATATATTCCTCTTTGGTTACCCAACATCTTTGGGAGGAAGTGCAACCCATCTATTCGAGAAAACTGAGCCTCTACTCAGGAAAGGGATAGTTGCAAATATTAATAAACTCACAAATACCGTAATTCTTGATTGTGCTGTTTATCCCGGAAATAGTGGCGGTCCCGTTTTGGAAGTCCACAAATTAAAAGATAAAAAATATTATTTTCTTATAGGTGTCGTATCAAGATTTATACCATATGAACAAGCTTGGTATAATTCACGAGATAGAATACGTAATGTCGAGTATTTTAATTCAGGATACTCAATAGCAACTTCAATGGATGTTGTTTTGGATTTAATGGAAAATAATTAAAAGTAAACCAGCAGGTATGACTCCTACTGGTATATTATAATTATGCAGCAACTCTTTTAAATAATTCTCCACCCATCTACCCTTGTTATCGGCATCTTGCATCTGCTAAGCTTATAAAAGCGTCTTAACTGCCTCACCGCTGCTCTTTCTGATAGAACAGGTGCGCCAGGGAGTATATGAGTATACGTTTCATTTAATTTTTCAGCAATTTGCGTAGAGGTAAACTTTTCATTCGGTTTAAAAATACTATTGAGTTTATGCTTAAAAGTATGATTTTCATTAAGTTTATTAAAAGAATAAGTAATCTTATACTGATTTATATACTTTTCATTCCCTTCCGATTTTTTTAATGCCTCCAAATCTTTAAAATCCATATAAAACTTAAAAAGTCTACGTGCCGTACCAGTAGATTGATACATTAGTTGGCGGAAGTCGGTTGAAGCAATATTAAATAGACCTTTAGCTTCTTCTTTTTTAATGTAATTATACACATACTCAGTAGCTAATTTGCGCTCAGCATCAATCTTATCACGATATGAATTCATCTTTTCTATATCCAATTGTGAAAAGCTATGCTCTGATTTGGTAAAGCTAACATTGTGGCCCTCATGTATTAAATAATTTTTTAGGCCAGCTTCTGTAGAATAAAGTTCAGTTCCAACTTTCAGGTTAAGATATTTGCAATCTATTTCCTCATAATTAGGTACAACATTCCCATCTTTATCTTCGCGGGTAATAAGTACACCATCAAATTCCTGTTTGATAATTCCTTGCTTAATGCTATTAAACCACTTGTTGTTAGCCAATCCTTCATTCACTTTAATAATTTCTATGGCTTCCATTGCATCTTTCAACCTCAATTCCACATATTTTGCATAATCTATGGAAAGAGCTGGTGAAAAAGAGCTGATCACGATATCTTTTAAAACTTGCGTTCTAACACGGCCATGAATTTGCTTTAATTTCGATGGATATAATAGGGTGTGAATCTTCGTTACATCAACCAATGATAAAACATTGTAATCTCCAATGATATCAACACCGCTGAAATAAGCCGAAGTGTAAAAATTATATTTGCTTGTTGGAGTATTCGTAAATGGCTTATAATATTCTTTTACTTTATCAGCACTTCCTTCCCCACAGAATACTGAACACTCTTCTACAGGGAATCCACCTAAATGTATGATATTGATAATTATTTCAATCGAATTTACAAAAATCAAGTTGTTTCCAGACAATTGCTTAATTGTTGATATTGCTTCTAATATAGGATTTCCGGTAACTATCAAATCTATATTGCGCTTCTCTGGCACTTCATATCCATATTTTATTTTAGGTTCAGCAGCAAGAATAGGGTTAGAAAATTTGTAAAGAAAGGCGCTCAGAACAGTACGCTTATTCGCAGGAAACATTTTAAAATAATCAATTGCTATACCCATTCCCACTCTGTAGCCAGCTTCGGTTTGATACTGTTCAGCCTCATCCAAAAGATAATGATATTCGTTAAACACATCCTCTCCAAGCTCTTTCATTATAGTTATCAGCTTGTGAACCGAGTCACTTACAACAAATATCTTCTTAAAGTCACCTTGGAATGTATTTAAATACTCTTCGACTTCTTCTGTACCCATACCACCCATAAAACCTAGACATTCGTGCTTCCTTGATTTATCTTCAACAATAGCTCTTGTAGGTTCCACAATTATTGAATGTCGTTTGCAGGTCGCTTCTAAGTGCGTGGCTCCTATACCTGTTACCGATTTATTGATTATACCATTTGGCAAAAATTCTATTACATCACTGAGTTTTGTCCTATTTTTAAACTTTACTTCATTCATTTATTCTACATTTTTAATTTATCTGTCGCAGACATTTGTTCTTATTATACCAATTTTATGAAAGTGCGACATTTATTTCATAAAAACAGTAGTACTCTATACTTATAATATAACGGATTTGGCCTAAAAAACCTAATTATTCTGCATTTATTTTCAAAACAATTTATTTTTTTACGACCTACTGAAGAAGTATGCAATTTTTGACAAAAAAAGAGAGCGTGTCAAGGCTATTGAATTAACATTTGGTAGAAACTTTAAACACAGAGAATTAACATTCGCTGTTAACTTTGAGTCCCAGATGGGGGTATTTAGACATTTTCATTGGAAGATAACCTCATTCGATCCCATTAAAGAAATCGCTTTGAGATACTTTCAGATATTTGCAAATTGCACTTAAGGTTGTCATGGAAAAATCTCTTTTTGCTCTCTCAATCCTTCCAATATTAATCCCTGTGTCATTATAAAAAACCTCCTGAGTGATTTTTCTCTCATTTCTGAGTTCTTTTATTCTCAACGCAATTTTCTTTAGTAATCTTTCATTTTTAGTCTTTCCCATGACAAGGGAAAGGTCTTACATTTAAAAAAAATTATTAAAGACCATTTGGTCTGTATTTGCATTTTTAGACTAAATTTGCTCTAAGCATAATGAGCAGGAAGCATTTACAATTTAGTAAAGAGTATCAAAAAAAACTATTTGCTGCTCATGAAAAATCCCAGTGTAGTGGAATTACTAAAGAAGGTCGTCAATGTAAAAAAATGGTCAGCTCTCCCACAGGTAGATGTAACCACCATTTTCAATACACTAACTAAACTTAAATCTGAAATCACATGAAATATCTAATTTTTATTGTAGCAATTATTAGCTGTATGTCTTGTAGAACTGCTTATCAAGTTACTGAAACGAAATCAACTAACGTTAAAATCTATGAGGACGACAATACATTCAAGTATGAGGACGACAACTTATCAATATTATACAATTTTTGGAGTGAAAAAGGCACACTAACATTTACGATTTACAATAAAACATCCAAGCCAATTTATTTTGATTGGAGTCATAGTAACTTTATATGGAACGGTTATAGCATTGACTACCAAAAAGATGTAGAAATCACCAACGGCATTGGTGCTAGCACAATTCTTAGCAACGGTACAGCTTCTCAAGGTTTTTCTATTAGAACGAAAGAAAAACCTCAAACGCAACTACCACCAAATTCTCACATAGTAGTTCGCAAATTCAATATTGATATGCCCATTATCAAATTTACGCCATCTGAAAACAACAATAAAGAGCTTTCATATCAGCAAAGCAACTCATTTTTCAAATTCAGAAATTATATTGCCTATACGTTTGATAAAGACATGAAAGAATTAAAATTTATTGATAATGATTTCTGGGTAAGCAACATAGTCGAAATAAGTAAAAAAAGGTTCTATCGCAATGACTTTCGTAATGCACATATTAAACAGAATAAATTTTACAATATTACCAAAGGTGAAAGAAACAAGATCCAATATGGAAATAATATAATTGCATTAAATGCTACAAATTACTCGCTTTGGAATACTTTTAGTGCATCATATGAAAGATTTATCATAAAAAATATATCATTCAAGATACCTCTTTATAGCGGTTATAAAAAAAACATAAGTCTGAGCGCACTTGATGTAAATTACTTTGGCCTTTTTCCACAAACATATCCTCAAAGACCAAAACAATCTTATTTTGAATATGGCGATTTTAAGATTAATGGTGGCTTTGTCGCTGGACTTCATTTAAAATATTACCCTACAGGAAGGGGAAGAATACGAGGGTTTATTGATTTAGGACTTGAATCCGGCAAGTTTAATATCGAAGAGTCTTATTATTATACACCACAACCAACAACTACCATTAGCGATGCCACTTATTTTGGTCAAGCTGGTAGCCTGGGCTTATTATTTCAGCCATTCAAGTATTTTAATGTTTCAAGTGAATTAGGCATTTCTTATGGTAGTTACACATATAAAAGCGAGCGCAAACCAATTGATGGTAAACAGCTTCCAATTAGATTTGAAATAAATTTAGGATTATGCTTTTAAAAAGGATACCCTTTGTGATAGAGACAGGAAAAGATGTTTAAAATTTTTTTTTTGTAAATTAACATTCACGGTAACTCCAGACATCCCCCCCTCTTAGCTTTGAGGAGGGAAATGCTCTCCTGTTAATCTAAACTCAAAAACAAAATTAACATGGTAACAGTAATCAATTTTCAAAAAAAACAAAATGCAAAAGGAGAAGATTTTTTCACCCTTGAGCTACAAGGTCAAGTAGAGCTAATCAGAGCTGTAAACACAGGAAAATTTTATGCTCATGCCAGAAAAGCATCAATTACAACCACTCTGAATGAAGCAAGCTGTAAAGCACTTATTGGTACAAAATTCCCAGGAATGATTAAAAAGGTGAACTGTGAGGAGTACAGTTACAAAGTACCTGGAACAAATGATACTATTAAATTAAACCACAACTACCAATACATTGCAGAGGATGTAAACGTTGAAGAAGCTGTATTTTCTGGGGAGATTAGCTAGTTTCTGGAGTTGGTAAGTGGTTAGGGGAGCATCTAAAGCGGTGTTCCCCTTTTTTATTCTAACCATTAACAAAAAAACATGAACAAAAACAATCTGAAGGAAATCAGTAAAGTGTGTCCTCGCAATAGCATTCTGGTACTAAACAATGCAGGTATTTACCGGCTTTTTTGTCCATTTAAAGCAGTTTGTATCCAAAAGATAGCAGAATATGCCATTGGACAGGAAGTTATTGTAATAGCGGTAAAAATGAGTAATGATTATAGACTTGTATATCTGATACAGAATAAAGGATTTTATCACCATTATTTCATGATTATATCTAAACCTACATCAGTTCAAACAACCTTTAATTGACGTGAATAACAACTGTAATTTACTCCATACATTACTATTTATAATAGCTATTTGTTAACAGGAAAAATTAACCATTCCAACTGCTTTGCATTGGTTCAGCTGAAAATATGGTGCGCAGGATAGCTGTTGAGACCTGCTTTTTACCAAACTTAAACACAAAACTATGGAAACACTTTCAGAAATTACAATCAATTATAAAACCAATCTCAAATTATCTGAACTACCAAAAATTGTAACTTCATCAGAAGCTGTAAAGCATTTTAGAGAGGTTTGGAGCGACAAACTACAGCATGTGGAGGAAACATACCTTCTGCTCCTAAACAGAGCAAATAAAGGCCTGGGATACAGCAAAATCAGTTTAGGAGGCATTGCAGGTACAGTAGTAGATACTAAAATTGTATTTCAAACTGCTTTAAAAGCTAATGCAAGTTCAATAATCCTCTGCCATAATCACCCTAGTGGAAACCTGAAACCTAGTGAAGCTGACCAAAAGATTACCAAAATCATTAAGGAAGCTGGTAGAATAATGGAAATTCCATTGTTAGACCATTTAATAATCACTGATGAAGGTTTTTATAGTTTTGCTGATGAAGGAATGTTATAATTATTAGTGTAACAGGAGAAAATGGTCACCATTCAGATACCAGAAATAAGCTAAATAATGGTAACCTTCTGAAAGCAAGCCTGGAAAGTTTGTATACCCGCAAGGGTATCGCGGGTTCGAATCCCGCCCTCTCCGCCAGGGACAGAGCTTCCCGCAAAAGCGATACAGAAGTTGTATCGCTTTTTTTATGCTCCCCTACTTATTTGCTCTATATCACCTTGTTGCAAAATATTTATAGTAAAATGAATCTATTTCATTTATTTATCGTAATATTGCGATAGAAATACGATTTCAAATGGGATTAACTAAAACAGAAGATTTTACTATCCGAGATAATAAAATTGCCAAATACGCCAAGGCTTTAGCCCATCCTGCAAGGGTGGCAATACTCCAACTGCTTATAAAAAAACAAGCCTGTATCTGTGGAGATATAGTAAACGAGTTGCCTCTGTCTCAAAGCACGGTATCACAGCACTTAAAAGAACTGAAAGAAGCAGGTTTAATAAAAGGAGATATCGAAGGTGTAAAAGTGTGTTATTGTATAGATGAACGGGAGTGGGAAAATGCCAAAACCTATATGACTTCTTTTTGGGGAGCTTATATGAACAATAGTAAATGCTGTTAAAAAAATTTGCCCTTATATATCGTTAAATTACGATTAATTATTGATAACTAAAACCATAAAAACATGAAACTATCAGATTTAAAAAAACAGTTAACTACTGCCACCGAACTGAATTTTGTACTACCTGACGGTAGTATTGTACCTAAACACTTTCACGTTACAGAAGTGGGGCAAATTATAAAGCACTTTATTGATTGTGGTGGAACAGTCCGTAATGAAAAAGTGGTAAACTTTCAGCTATGGGAGGCGGGCGATTTTGACCATCGTTTAGCACCTCAAAAACTCAACAATATTATTGCCCTTTCTGAAAAAGTATTAGGTATAGAGGATGCAGAAATTGAAGTAGAATACCAAGGCAATACTATTGGTAAATACGGTTTGGAATATGACGGCAAAAATTTTCTGTTAACTTCAAAACAAACAGCCTGTTTAGCAAGTGATACTTGTGGCGCACCCGTTGAAAAACAAAAACTGAACATGATTGAATTGCAAGGTGCTGGAAAGAGCTGCTGCTCTCCGGGGGGTGGATGCTGTTAACCTTACTAGTATAACTATGTACGCATCCATAAGGGCATATTGTGATAGCTTAACAAACGACTTTGCTGCTATTCCCAATTCAAGAAAAGAGCTACTGGAAAAGATAACACAGTACGTTTCATCAAAGAGAAAGGAAAATAAACCGGTTAATTTGGTTTATATCTGTACCCACAATTCCAGGCGCAGCCATTTTGGGCAGCTTTGGGCGCATGTGGCAAGTCGTTATTACAATATTCCCAATGTTCATACCTTTTCAGGGGGAACAGAAGCCACAGCATTCAATATAAATGCAATTAATACGCTGAAAAAAATCGGTTTTGCTGTTCAACCTATAAATACCGGGGAAAATGCAACGTTTCATGTCCGCTTTGACGAAAGAGAAAGTCCTGTTGTGTGCTTTTCAAAAGTATACGACAATCCTGTAAATCCACAAAATGACTTTGCAGCGATTATAACGTGTAGCGATGCGGAGGAAAATTGCCCCTTTATACCGGGTGCAGAACTTAGAATCGGGACTACTTATGACGACCCAAAAGCATTTGACAATACCAATTTGCAGGATGCCAAATACAGTGAACGATGCAGACAGATTGCATTGGAAACCTTTTATGTCTTTTCTAAACTGTAAAAGTGAAAAAACATACAGGCACAACACTGCCTTTTATGTTTCCTCGAAAAACTTCGGAATTGTGAAGTAAAACGTTGTTCCTTTTCCTTTTTCCGACTCGACCCATATTTTTCCATTTTGCGACTCCACTGCTTTTTTAACAATTGCGAGGCCAATACCTGTGCTATTTTCCTGTTTGTCGCCCAGTGTTTCGAACATCTCAAATATTTTATCGAAATATTTTTTTTCAATACCCATTCCGTTGTCTTTCACACAAAATCTCCAGACATTCTTGATTTCTTTGCAGGCAATTTCAATTTCAACATGCTCTTTATCATTGTACTTAACGGCATTTGTAATGAGGTTATCAAAGATCTGCCTCAGCAAAGGCTCAGAATATACTATTTCAGGCAAACGTGTTTTAAAAGTCAGACTAACGTTCTTGTCGAGATTAATTACGCTGGAAAGGTTATGTATAAAAGCTTCTACATCAATCTTTTTCTTTTGCAGGCCTTTACTAATCTGGGTATAGGATAACAAGCCGTCAATGATGTTGTTCATCTTAGTAATGTTAACGTTAATTTTTTCAACGTTTGCTGTCACTTCTTCATTGGCAGTTTTATCAAGGTTTTCCAGGGCTCTCTTGCTGTAAGCACCAATAGCGCGCAAGGGTGCTCTTAAATCGTGCGCCACTACATGAGCGAAACGTGATAACTCCTCATTGATCAGTTTTGTTTTATTGGCTTCTATTTCCTCTTTTTGCCTGGCCTCTTCCTGCGCCCGTTTTTTTTCTGTTATATCCCTGGTGAGCTTTGAAAAACCAACCAGTTTACCTTCCCGGAACAATGCAGTAATCACCACGTTGGCCCAGAACAACGTACCATCTTTCCTGATTCTCCAACCTTCATCTTCATATCGACCGTCCTCTTCTGCTTTTTTCAGTTCATAATCCGGGTAATGGGAATCTTTGGCTTCTTTTGTATAAAAGGTAGAAAAGTGCTTACCAATAATTTCTTCGGCTCTATAGCCTTTAATGCGCTGCGCGCCAATGTTCCAGGTAGCCACCCGGCCCTTTGTATCGAGCAAAAAGATAGCATAATCCATTGTTTCATCAAGCAGCAGCTTATAGCGGTCTTTGGCTTCGCGCAGCATTTCCTCCGTCATTTTTCGCTGTGTAAAGTCACGCGTTACTTTTATAAAACCCATTAATTTTTTGTTGATGAATACCGGGGTAATGATTACGCTGGCCCAAAAGCGCGAACCATCTTTTTTTACCCTCCAGCCCTCATCTTCAAATCGCCCGTCCTGACTAGCTACATTGAGCTCATAAATTGGTTTCGAATTTTCAATATCCTCCTCGGTAAAAAATATGGAAAAATGTTTGCCGACAATTTCTTCCTCATAGTATCCTTTTAGGCGCTGTGCTCCCGGATTCCAGGTACAAACATAGCCTTCGGGATCCAGCATAAAAATCCCATAGTCTACTATTTGTGATATTGCGATTTTATAAAATGAGGCATCGTCCAGATTACTTTTTGCCACATGCTCCTCCGTATCATTACCATTTACTTCTGTTTTCATAACCTGGTTATTTTAAACCCTGAAGGTTGTTCTCCGGAGGTGCAGCAAAAAATGCACCATTCCTGTTTTTACAGGGCTCACAACAGGCCAAACTTATTTGCGATGAGCTTACAATTTGGTCGTTTAAACGATGACAATTTTGGAATCAGCCATTTTTTTGGGTTGGTAGTCTAAAACTCTGATGAAGTGCCTGCTCTTTTCAGGCGAATTAATGTACTGTGAATACACGCTCTTTCCGGCCTTCCGAAGTGCTTGCAAACAGATACCATTGTGGTAGTTTTTATACAGACTATGTAGGTGAGCCCTTTTTTATAATGCGGAAAAATAGGCCATCTGTCAGGCAACCGGATGGCCCTGGAGATTACCAGCGGCTATTCACCAACTCATTTTTTGCCTGCTCGTATTCGGCAATTATTTCATCTATAATTGCTTTGGCAGGTTTTATCTCCCGTATTAAAGCAGCTATTTGTCCGATCTCCAGCTCTCCTTCGTCCATGTCGCCTTCAAACATCCCCTTTTTTGCACGTGCACGGCCCAGAAGAGCGGTCAATTCTTCAACGGTTGCACAATTACTTTCAGCCTTCTGAACATCTTCAAAAAATTTATTTTTAAGCAGGCGCACCGGTGTAAGCTGCTTCAGCACCAGTTTTGTATCGCCCTCATTGGAAGTAACAACCTTATTCTTAAAATTGATATTGGCAGAGGATTCATCTGAAGCCACAAAACGGCTGCCTATCTGAACGCCATCGGCACCCAGTGCCATTGCAGCAAGCATTGTGCGGCCGGTGCCTATACCGCCTGCAGCTATCACCGGAATATTCACCGCCTGCTTCACGAGTGGAATCAAACAAAGCGTTGTGGTTTCTTCCCTACCATTGTGTCCGCCCGCTTCAAAACCTTCAGCAACAATGGCATCCACACCTGCATCTTCGGCCTTTTTAGCAAACTTGGCATTGGACACCACATGGATTACTTTCATTCCGTTGTCTTTAAACTTCTGGGTCCATACCTTGGGGTTACCGGCAGAAGTTATTACAACCGGTACTTTTTCGGCAATGATAATCTCCATGTGTTTATCCAGGTCGGGATACAACATGGGTACATTTACACCAAAAGGTTTGTTTGTCGCATTTTTACATTTACGTATGTGAGTCTGAAGCACATCAGGATACATACTACCTGCCCCAATTATCCCAAGCCCTCCGGCATTGCTCACCGCGGCAGCAAGTTCCCAGCCACTGCACCATATCATCCCTGCCTGTACTATTGGCACTTCTATGTTGAAAATCTGTGTGATTTTATTGCTTATCATCATCGCTATAATTCCATTAAAGATTATCTGCGAAGTTATTATTTTTATTTTACTGATGAAGCACTCAACCATGCCATAATCGTGTAAGAATGCCTATAAATTACTTGTCTTTGCTGTTTATCCTTTGTAACTTTGGAAGAATACGTTTTTATTGAAAATGCTAAAGCGTATACGTACCTAATACATCCAAATGAATTACAGAATATCACATCCGGCAAAAATACTGCATGGGTCTATTACTCTTACTGCATCCAAGAGCGAAAGTAACCGCGCATTGATTATACAGGCTTTGTGCAACGAAAAGTTTACAATCAATAACCTGGCAACTGCCAATGATACGGCTGTAATGCAGAGAATTTTAAAAGCTGCCCAAAAGCCTGCTGCAGAAAGGGTTTATAACGTTGAGGATGCCGGGACCGCCATGCGCTTTTTAACCGCATTTTTTGCAACACGGCCAGGTGTGCATACGCTTTTATGTTCCGAACGAATGGAAGAAAGACCCATTGGTATACTGGTTGAAGCGCTTCGCAGCCTGGGTGCTGAAATAGAATACCTCAAAAATGAAGGATATCCACCGTTAAAAATTACCGGAACAACTTTAGCAGGAACGGAAGTGGAAATAGACGGGAATGTGAGCAGCCAATATGTTTCGGCCCTGCTGCTGGTTGCGCCAGAGTTGCCCAACGGACTTGTTATTAAATTCAAGGGTGAGGTTACATCACGGCCTTATATCAATATGACCCTGAAAATGATGGAGGAATTCAGGGTCTACGGGCAATGGCATGATGAGCACATCTCGGTAAGCAAACAGAATTATCACAAAAAAAGCGAACCCGAATATTTGTTTGAAGTGGAGGCCGACTGGAGCTCTGCTTCTTATTGGTATGCCATTGCTGCTTTAGCCAGGGATGTGGATTTTGTGATCAGAGGGCTTAAACACCCGAGCCTTCAGGGAGATTCAGTTGTTTCGGATATTTTTACTTTTTTCGGAGTAAAAACAGAGTATATTGAAGGAGGTATTCATCTCACAAAAACGGGTAGTAAAAAAGAACATCTGGGTTATGATTTTTCCGACTGTCCGGACCTCGCACAAACAGTTGCTGTGGTGGCTACTGCAAAAGGCCTGCCAATGCTTCTCAATGGAATACACACACTACGCATTAAAGAAACCGACCGCGTTGAGGCACTAAAAAGCGAACTCACTAAACTGAATGCTGAAGTGATTGTTACTAATGACAATTCAATGGAAACCATACCCAAAGCCGGTGATATACCGAAAAACTTGTTAGTCAACACCTATAATGATCACCGGATGGCACTTGCATTTGCATCACTTGCGATGAAATACGACAATGTTATTATTGAAAATCCGGAGGTGGTAAAAAAATCCTACCCGAACTTTTGGAAGGATTTAAAAAGTGTTGGTTTCATTATAGAAGAGCTTCAATCGTGAGAAACGACCTTTAGCCCTATGATGGATGCTATAAGTGTTGTAATAAAAAATATCCGCCAGAAGTCCGCTGGTTCCTTAAAAATAAATATACCGGCCAGAGCTGTTCCCACGGCACCAATTCCTGTCCACACAGCATAAGCCGTACCAACAGGTAAAGTTTGAATGGCTTTATATAGTAATACCATGCTTATGAATAAGCAACAGAAAAAGCCTATCATCCACAAAACAGCAGTGGTACCGGCTTCTACCTTTGCCTTTCCGAGACAGGTAGCAAACGCTGCTTCAAACAGACCGGCAATAATTAATAAGATCCAGTTCATTGCAGCAAAATATTAGCTAATACTGCATAGTGGTCGGAAAGGTCTTTGTGCTCTTTGCTCCAGTCGCTGCGGAATATTTTTACTGAACGCTGAATAAATTTAACATCAGCACCATTTTTTTTACACAGCACATAATCTATCACACTTGCTTTATCGTCCGCATCCCTGAAGTCATTCTGGCTTCCGCCTGAAGAATATTGATTTTCACCGGTAATATCCCCATCTTCCATTTCCATATCCTTTAGCAATTGCTCGTAAGCTTCTTTATTGTGCTTTTTTGTATTCAGATCACCGGCAAAGAACTGAGGAACACCAGCCTCTGCATAAGGCTTCAATAATTTGTTTACAATTTCATCGTATTGTATTTTACGAATTTCAGTACCTGTTTTCTTTTTTCCGTTTGCAGCCTGCAGGTGGGTGCCGACAATCTGTACCTTACGGTTATTCTTTACAAGACTCACTAATACCGCCCCTTTTACCGCAAAGCAATCAGAACCGCCACAATCAGAAAAATAGATGTCATCAATTACTTTCAAAGGATGTTTACTTACAATAAAAACTCCGGTACTTACTTTAAAAAAAAATTTGTGTTTTGGAGAGCCGGAATGGTACGGATATTTATCCTTCAGACCTTTCCAGAGCCTTCTTCGGGCTTTATTATCAAATGCCTCCTGAAAAACAATCACATCATAATCCTGTTCATTGAGCAACTTTGCTATTTCAGGTGCTCTCTTCACCTGCCCGTCATGAAAGGCGATACGGGGGCGCATATACAGGTTCCATGTAAGTATATTGAGAGGTGTTCCATCCTGCGCGGAATTTGTTTGCGCCTGGCATGCATTTACAACATACAGCAAACTGACAAATAGAAAAATGAGTGTTTTTTTGTGATACATACTTTTACAAAGGATAATAAATGGAAATCCCATGTTTTCTATAAAAACGCAGGAAATGAAGCATTTTTTTTTTAAATGATTAATAAGCGATATTGAGCTTTTTATAAATAAAACTAAGCAGCCACATAGGCCCGATAAGCAGAAACTGAAGGTCTTTCAGGAAAGAAGGCTTTTTCCCCTCAATGTTATGACCGATAAACTGCCCAACCCAGGCAACTGCAAATATAAGAATGGAAATAAGCCAGAGCGGAGCTATATCAGCCTTTGCCAGATAATAGTTGCCCGCAATAATAGCAGCAGTAACAAACAACATGCCGATAGTAAGGGGTATTGATAACATCACATAATAGCACAAAGCAAGCAAAAGGAATATGGTCCCATAGTTAAGAGGAAATCCAAAATTTTTAAAAGATTCAGGAGTAGGAATCGACCATAAAAGGCCAATCAGACTGAACATGATAAGTGGTACACAAATCCAGTGAACGGTTTTGTTTGTATGGTTCTGGTGGCTCTCTCCGTACTCCGAAAGCCATTGATGTATTGATTTCATAGCTTGTATTTTACAATGGTTATAATGTTATACAAATCTAATGAATTAAATAAAATTTTTATAATTTATTTCCGGCAAAAAAAAATGGCATTGTACTACTCAAAACACTATTTTTGAATAAAAAAGCTGTTTATAAAACCACATTTAGATAACCTTATAGCATTATGAAAAAAGTAGCTTTACTCATTGGCACTTTGATTTCTTTTTCCGGTTTTGCACAAATTGTATACCCGGGAACCCCAACTACCGGAACACCGGAAACCGTTTTTGATTATTCAGCGGATAAATGCAATACAATTGATATTCCGGATGCTCCGGCCAGAGCATTCCGCGATGCAGCCGGAACGCTGAACCTTATTGCTTCGCATTATACCACCTGGAGAATGACCGGTAGCAGCTTTACAACACTGGTAAGGGATTGCACGCCTGTAATGACATCGGACCAGGATACAGATCCGGCTACTTATAATAACAATGAGTGGATTGTAGCCCCATACACATTGGATGGTATAAATATTCACGCACTGGTACATAATGAATATGTTCCCTGCGGAAATGCAAACAACTGCTGGTACAACTCCATTACTTACGTATCCTCATCGGACAGCGGCAGAACCTATTCCCATACCACAGCACCGAGCCACCTTGTAGCGGCATCTCCTTACGAATCACCCTACCCTACAACACATGCTCCATTCGGACTTTTCGGAGGCTCGAATATCATTTTTAAAGATGGCTATTATTACAAAATGGTGCAGCTGGAAAGTCATTTGCTGCAAGACTGGGGCGCAGGTATTATACGAACCAATGATTTAAGTGACCCTACCAGCTGGAGAGGATGGAACGGTACCAATTTTACGGTTCAATTTGTAAACCCCTATACAGAAACAGGATTTGATCCGGCTGATATAGTGCTTGCTCCGGTATCCCGCGACAATATTGGTAAAATGTGTGCCAGCCTGACTTATAACACTTACTTTGGGAAATACATGGTTGTGGATTATACCATTGGCGAAGTAAACGGCTCCCTGCAATATGGATTTTATTATGCCCTGTCCGATGACCTCATTAACTGGTCGTCCAAGAGGCTAATCATGACAACCGCTTCAACATGGGCTGCCGGAGGCTCCAACTACCCTTCCATAATTGACCACAATGATACATCACGCAACTTTGAAATGGCGGGACAAAACTGTTACCTCTACTATACAAAATGGAATTCAGGAACGTATGACCGCGATCTAATAAGGGTTCCTGTAACATTCAATAAGCAAAATGTAACTTCACTTGTTGTAAATTCCACATTGGACACCAGTGATAAAACACCTGGGGATGGCTTGTGCTTAACAGCGGGCAATGTTTGTACATTAAGAGCTGCACTCGAAGAAGCAAATGCGCGTCCGCCCTATGATGGTTACGACACACTTGCCTTGCCGATAACATTTAATATAAGTGGCGGAGGCCTCAAAACTATTAGCCCAGGTGCCATTTATCCGGATGTATTTTACCCGGTTGATATCGATGGTTATACGCAACCCGGAGCCAGCGCCAATACGAGCGTATTTGACCAGGGATTAAACACCAGTATAAAGGTAGCGATTGACGCCACTCATGGAGGTTCCGCCATTTCTTTTCACAGCTGCAACAATGTGATAAGCGGCTTGAGCTTTGTAAACGGTGCGATTGACTTTCTATATGAAGAAGGTTATTCCAAGAGCAGGAATAACAATACGATTAAAGGCTGTTACATTGGTATTGAAGCAGATGGTGCAACTCCCGGCACTTCTGTGCTTAACATTCACAACCAGCATTTAAATACAGTAGGTGGTAGTTCCAGCGCAGACAAAAACCTTATTAGCGGTGGGGTTGTATTCACCAAATCAGATAGCAACGTGGTAATCGGCAACTTTATTGGTACTACATTTTCAGGAATGCTTACAAGTGGGACTTCCGCACACGGAATACAGATTGCAGATACCTGTGCTTATAATAGAATTGGCGGAACTGCCGCTGGCGAAAGAAACCTTATTTCAGGCAATAACAGGGGAATCATGATAAATGGTTCGCTAAGCCATGACAACAGTATTATTGGCAATTTTATTGGTGTTGCAGCTGATGGATATTCGGTGGCCGGCAACGCAAATGCAGGAATACTACTTGGCGACAGCACATACAATAATGTGATTACAAATAATGTAATTTCTGATAACTCCTATGACGAAGCAGGCATATGGATGGACAACACCTATAGCAATATTATTCAATCCAATTATATTGGGACAGATACAGGTATGACACATGCTGTAGGAAATGGTGATCCCGGGCAGTTCAGTGCCGGAATTATGCTGATGAACGGCAGCGCGAATAATATGATTGGAGGTGCAGAAACATTGGAAGGCAACATCATTGCAAACAATTATGGTTTTGGCATTGGACTTTACACAAATGCGGGCAATGGCAATTCAATATTGTCTAATTTAATTTATGACAATGCTCAAATGGGTATTGATTTATCAGTTGATTATACACCAGATGCAAACGATAGCGGTGATGGAGATAGTGGTCCGAATACCAGTTTAAATTATCCTGAACTAAGCGGTGCATTTGCTACCAGCTCTTCAGTATCAATAACCGGAACATTTAATTCTGCGGCCAATTCCACTTATACTGTTCAATACTTTAGCACAGCTACCTGCGATCCGTCAGGCAATGGACAAGGACAACAGCTTGTTGGAACTGATACGCTAATGACCGATAATTCAGGAAATGTTTCTATCAGCAGCTCTTTTAATGTGACGGTTGCCACAGGAAACGTAATAACAGCGATTGCAACAGACGCAAATGGCAACTCCTCAGAATTTTCTGAATGCAGAACCGTACAAACTGGTATAACACCAATTATTACAAATACAGGGTCATTGTCATTTTGCGATGGTGATGAGGTAATATTAACATCAAGCCCTGGTGATACTTACTTATGGTCAAACGGAGAAACAACACAATCCATTACTGTTGATTCTGCTGCCGGCTATACTGTAACTGTTGACTCGGCCGGGATAATAGGAGTTTCCGCACCAGTTGTAGTTACAGTAAATCCGTTGCCAATGATTAGTATAAGTGGGCTTACAACAATATGCAGTGGTGGTAACACTACACTTACGGCAAGCGGAGCCGACAGCTTTGTTTGGACAAACGGGCCGTCAACAGCGGCATATACCGTTTCACCAACAGATACAACAGAATATTTTGTAACGGGAACAATCACTGCAACCGGTTGCAGTGACTCCTTATCCGAAACAGTAAATGTTGAAATATGTACGGACGTAGTGGAAGATGAGAGCGCTTTACGCGAAATCATGGTATTTCCAAATCCGGCACAGGATGGCAGCTTTACAATAAACATCAAGAACTCCGGCTCAGATGAAGTTAGTATAATTGTTTTAAATACAGTGGGCATGAAAGTATTTGAAAACACCGACTATATTGGTGAAGAGTATAATAAGCAGATTAAGCTTGATAAGCTTGCCAGCGGAGTTTATTACGTAAAAGTTAAACTTGAATCGGAGGTAATCACAACAAAACTTATAATTGAGTAAATTTATTATATCAAGTGCAGAAATATTAGTACCATCCAATAAAGATGTCTAACAATCTTTTATTTCGTGTTTTGTAGGCAACGAAGAAGAAAAATATTATTGATAGGTTAAATTTATCCTTATAAAATTGATCCTGAGAATGCATAGATTATCTGCAAACTTAAATTTCTTCTTCTATCTAGTTCTTATAATTGTGCTTGTTTCATGTGCCGGCTATATTAATATTATTCGATTGGAACTTAATGGGATAAAAAAAGGGGGTGACTTATGGGACGTCCCTATTTTTATACTATTTGGATGTGGCATTTTATACCTGATAAAAAAGAGCCGGAAAGTATATTTTGATTCTGATAATTTATACATAAAAAAAAGGGGGAAATGAATTGGTTGTCCCCTTAGAAAAAATTACAAAAGTCAAAATGATAATGATTGAAATTGGGGAAGCCAACCTTTACAAAATAGAATTCCAGAATTCGTTAGATAAAACAGAATTTATCCGCATATTACCAAGTGATTTATTTCCCTACTTTTTACAGAATGTAAAACAGAAAAAAAAGGAAGTAAGGATAAAACACTGGGCACATTCGTTAGACTTTGATATATAAAATTTTACAATTCAAAACGAAACACTCAAAAACAAATCCTGCCCGAGAATACGAGTGCTGATTAATTTAGAATGGCAGAAATAAAGCATTCTAAAAGCCAAATAGTCATTCAAAATTGCATTTTTACGCCATTTCGTCCTGATAAAAATCATTTTAAAGCCGGTTTAACATCATTTTCTGTACTGGAATAAATTTTGTAATTCGCCTTGTATAACAGACCAATTAAAGTCTGCCAAATTTTAAAATCATGAATCTGAATAATTTCACAATTAAATCGCAGGAAGCAGTACAGCAGGCTGTACAAATTGCTACTGTAAATGGCCAGCAAGCCATTGAAAATGGGCATCTGCTAAAGGGTATTCTTGAAGTGGATGAAAATGTTACGCCATTTATATTGAAAAAGCTTAATGTAAATACTCCAATGCTGAGTGTTGCATTAAACAAAATTGTTGAAGGCTATCCGAAAGTTTCGGGTGGTCAGCCCTATTTATCGAACAGTGCTAACCAGGCTGTTGCGAAAGCATCTACCTTTCTGAAAGAATTTGGGGATGAATACGTATCCATTGAGCATTTGCTACTGGGAATTTTATCAGCAAAAGATACAATTTCACAACTTCTGAAAGACAATGGAGTTACCGAAAAAGACCTGAAAGCAGCTATCAATGAGTTGCGCAAGGGTGCCAAGGTAACCAGTCAGACTGCAGAAGATACCTACAATGCACTTAACAAATATGCCATTAACTTAAATGAGCAGGCCCGGAAAGGCAAGCTCGATCCGGTAATTGGCCGTGATGAAGAAATACGCAGGGTATTGCAGATTTTATCACGGAGAACAAAAAACAACCCAATTCTTGTTGGGGAACCCGGTGTAGGTAAAACGGCCATTGCCGAAGGCTTAGCGCACCGTATATTAAACGGTGATGTTCCCGAAAACCTGAAAACAAAACAAATCTATTCCCTGGACATGGGCGCATTGATTGCCGGTGCAAAGTTTAAAGGGGAATTTGAGGAACGTTTAAAATCCGTTGTAAAAGAAGTGATTTCAGCAGAAGGAGAAATTATACTTTTTATTGATGAGATACATACCCTTGTTGGCGCTGGTGGTGGTGAGGGTGCAATGGATGCCGCCAATATATTAAAACCTGCATTGGCACGTGGAGAGCTCCGTGCTATTGGCGCTACCACCCTAAATGAGTTTCAAAAATATTTTGAGAAGGACAAAGCACTTGAAAGACGATTCCAGAAAGTAATGGTGGATGAACCCAGTGCAGAAGATGCTATTTCTATTCTGCGTGGTATCAAGGAGAAGTATGAAACACACCATAAAGTACGTATTAAGGACGAAGCCATCATATCAGCTGTAGAGCTTTCGCAGCGCTATATCAATGACCGCTTCCTGCCGGACAAAGCTATTGACCTTATGGATGAGGCTGCATCGAAATTACGTATGCAAATCAATTCCATGCCAATAGAACTGGACGTTTTAGAAAGGAAAATTCGTCAGCTTGAAATTGAACGTGAAGCTATAAAGCGTGAAAATGACACCAAAAAGCTGGAAGAACTCAATAGAGAAATTGCTGAGCTTGCCGATGAACGTAGCGATTTAAGGGCCAAATGGCAAAGCGAAAAAGAAGTGGTGGAAGGAATTCAAAAAGTTAAAGAACAAATTGAACACCTGAAATTTGAAGCAGAGCAGGCAGAGCGAAGCGGAGATTACGGGAAAGTAGCTGAAATACGCTACGGACGTATAAAAGAAGCGGAAACGCAGCTCAAAACTTACGAAAGCAAGCTGGCAGAGATGCAGCAAAACGGTTCGCAACTTATAAAAGAAGAAGTGGATAGTGAAGATATTGCCGGTGTTATTTCAATATGGACGGGTATACCGGTATCCCGCATGCTGCAGAGTGAACGTGAGAAACTGCTGCATCTAGAAGATGAATTGCACAAGCGTGTTGTGGGGCAGGAAGAAGCCATAGAAGCTATTAGTGATGCTATACGCAGAAGTCGTGCGGGGTTGCAGGATTCCAAACGCCCAATCGGTTCATTTATTTTCCTGGGTACAACCGGGGTTGGAAAAACCGAGCTGGCGAAAGCATTGGCCGAATTCCTTTTCAACAACGAGAACAGCATGACACGTATTGACATGAGCGAATACCAGGAACGTCATGCAGTAAGCCGGCTTGTCGGGGCACCTCCGGGATACGTTGGTTATGATGAAGGCGGACAGCTTACCGAAGCAGTCAGAAGAAAGCCATACAGTGTTGTATTGCTGGATGAAATTGAAAAAGCGCATCCTGATGTGTTCAATATTTTGCTGCAAGTACTGGATGATGGGCGTTTGACAGACAACAAAGGCCGTGTGGTCAATTTCAAGAACACCATCATTATTATGACTTCCAATATGGGTTCCCATCTGATACAAGAGAATTTTGAAAAGCTGACAGAGAAAAACAGGGATGAAATAATGGCAAAAACCAAAGTGGAAGTATTTGAACTACTTAAAAAGAGCATACGGCCGGAATTCCTGAACCGTATTGATGAAACCATTATGTTTACACCGCTTACAAGAGAGGATGTGCATCACATTGTGGAAATACAATTCAGACAGATAGCAAAAATGCTTGAAGAAAACGATGTATATCTGACTGCAACTTCTGATGCTATTGACTGGCTGGCGCAGCTGGGCTTTGATCCACAATTTGGAGCGCGTCCTATCAAACGGGTGATGCAAAAAAGAGTTTTGAATGAACTGTCGAAACAAATACTTGCGGGCAAGGTCCATAAAGGCAGCCAGATTGTAATGGACCTGTTTAAAAATGAATTTGTCTTCCGGAACCCAATTGAAAGTGATCAGAAACCTAAATTGGAAAAAGCAAAATAATAAAGCTGTAATCACCGAAATGGCCCGTTTTCTTCACAGAAACGGGCCATTTTACTTTAAATCTTATGGCTCGAGTTACATAAGTAAACAACAAAATACTATGCAGGCATCGTAAAAAAAGTTATATTTGTTTATCAATTTCTTTTTATGAAAAAGAGCATTCTTTTGAGTTTACTGTTGTTCTTCAGCTTGTTCCAGGCTATGGCCGGAGTGGAACTTGGCGGAGCGGAGAACAATGATAATATTGACAATACGGTAATTATTGCCCGTATCAAGAGTGATGATATTGAAGTAACCATACCATCAGTTATTTACACTTTTCTTGATACCGAAATCAAACTTAAATTCAAAAATCCCGAACATACCCGTCTGCTCTATAACAATAACAAAGTAGGTTTCATTATTAACGGTGATGATACCATACTTTCATTTGTGAACGGAGAATGTACCATAAAAAAGCAATTTTCTACATCTGATAAAGCAATTACAATTTATGCGGAAGAATTCAGTTATAGAAATAATATTACACCCATATCACTTTGGTATATCATTGTGCCAGTGCTACTGCTTATCGGCCTGATTGCTTTCATAATGATACGCAGAAGATCCATTAATTAAGGTTTCTGGTGTAAAAAAAATCCCCGGTTGCTAAGCAGCAAACCGGAGATTTTCATTTATGTTGAGCGCCAATTAAACTGTAAGCTTCTTATATCGAACACGTTTTGGTTCTACATTACCCAAGCGCTTCTTCTTGTTTTCCTCGTATTCCGAATAGCCACCTTCAAAATAATACACTTGTGATTCGCCTTCAAAAGCAAGAATATGCGTACACACACGGTCAAGGAACCAACGATCGTGGGAAATGATTACGGCACAACCCGCATAATTTTCCAAACCTTCTTCCAGTGCACGAAGTGTATTAACGTCCAAATCATTGGTAGGCTCATCGAGCAGCAATACGTTGGCCTCTTTCTTAAGTGTCATTGCCAGGTGCAGCCTGTTACGCTCACCACCGGAGAGCACACCGCATTTTTTCCCCTGATCGGAACCGTTGAAATTAAATTTCGAAACGTAAGCCCTGGAATTCAGTGTTTGTCCACCAATCACTATGTTCTCATGTCCACCGGTAAGCACCTCATAAACAGTCTTATTCGGATCAATCTCAGTATGCGATTGGTCTACATATGCAATCTTCACCGTTGAGCCTACTTTAAACTCACCACTGTCGGGCTTCTCCTGTCCCATAATCATACGGAACAAAGTTGTTTTACCAGCACCGTTTGGCCCGATAATACCTACAATTCCGGCAGGTGGCAACTTGAAATTAAGATGCTCATACAATAACCTGTCGCCAAAACCTTTGGAAACATCAATCGCTTCAATTACTTCATTTCCCAAACGAGGACCGTTAGGAATGAACAGCTCCAATTTTTCTTCTGCTGCCTTTACATCAGCACCTAACATTTTTTCATAGTTCGCCAAACGTGCCTTGGACTTTGCCTGGCGGCCTTTAGCACCCTGACGCACCCAATCCAACTCCCGCATTAAGGTTTTCTGACGTTTGCTCTCTGTTTTCTCTTCCTGTGCCAATCGCTTTTGTTTTTGGTCCAGCCACTCCGAGTAATTGCCTTTCCAAGGGATACCTTCACCGCGGTCAAGCTCCAATATCCATCCCGCTACATTGTCAAGGAAATAACGATCGTGGGTTACGGCAATAACAGTCCCTTTGTAATTTTGCAAATGCTGCTCTAACCAATCTACAGACTCTGCATCCAAATGGTTGGTAGGCTCATCCAGCAGAAGAATTTCCGGTTCCTGTATTAACAAGCGGCATAACGCCACCCTTCTTCGTTCACCACCTGAAAGGTTTTTAACAGGTGTATCGCTTTCCGGACATCTTAATGCTTCCATCGCCTGCTCCAGACGGTTATCCAGATTCCAAAGATCGAACTGATCGATTAAATCCTGCAACTTTGCCTGACGGTTGATGAGCTTATCCATGTCTTCAGGAGACATTTCTTCAGCAAATTTATTATTTACCTCTTCATATTCATTTAAGATATTGATGTGTTCCTGTGCACCTTCACGTACTATTTCAAGAACAGTTTTGGTATTATCCAGATGCGGCTCCTGCTCCAGCATGCCAATTTTATAACCCGGAGAAAAATGTATTTCACCCTGATAATTTTTTTCGATACCGGCAATAATCTTTAACAGCGTTGATTTACCGGAACCGTTTAAACCAAGGATACCGATTTTGGCACCGTAGTAAAAAGACAGGTAGATATCTTTTAGAATAGTTTTACCAGCTGGCAACGTACGGCTAACGTTAACCATGGAGAAAATAATTTGTCTTCCTTCTGACATTTTGTTTGTGTGTTGAATTATTAGGTTTGAAGAACTGATTTTTAAAATTCAGGAATGTAAATATCGTGAAAATATTGGAAATAATCAGCTATTTAACCGGCAAATAAAGTGGGTGTTTTTCATTATATTTCCGCAAATAAACAAAAACCATCTTATTTCTTTCCCGTTTTTTTAAAGCCATAAATTCATTCAGTAAGTTAATATCATCCGACAAAAGCATTTCCATATTTTGAGTATTTAAATCCAATATTCTTTTGCTTCTTGTATCAAATATATATTGGTGTAATTCGGTATATGAAGGGCCCTGACTGAAATCCGTTCCCACCATACCATCATGAGAATTAAAAAGCATTCCGGATGGGACAATCCCTGCAAATACTGATAAAGTACCTATTACCGCCAACTTGTAAAATGCCATGTTATGATTAATATAAACAGAGCGATTTTTACAGACTCCCCAAATTAAAGCAAGATTCTCTTTTTGCTCTACTCCTGAAACATCTTTAAATGTAATACGCTCGTTTGCGCCAATCATCCTGCAATCCAAACTGTTTTCCGGAAAGCCAGATATTATCCATTCCCTATGTATTGGACTATTTTGCATGAATTGATTGCTATTTAAATAAATACCCTCAATAAATTCATAATCCCGGCTGTAAGGAATAGAATCATTTTGTGCATTAGAAGAGAATGTATTTAAGCAAATAAATATCAATAAAATCCAACGCATAAGTAAAACAAACCGGTTAGCAATTATCTCAGTAAAAATTAGTGAAGTAAACTTCTCTATTTAATACACTATTCAGTACATTCGTATTAAATACAAATTTATGGATTTTTTAGACGAAAAAATTGAAGCTTACTCATTGGCTCACTCAGAACCGGAATCAGCTATTCTAAAAAAAATTAACCGCGACACCCACGCTAATGTACTTATGCCACGGATGCTTTCAGGACATCTGCAAGGCAACCTGTTAAGTATGTTCAGCCACATGATAAAACCGGAACAAATACTTGAAATAGGAACATATACGGGTTATTCGGCAGTTTGTCTTGCACAGGGATTAAAACAAAACGGTAAGCTACATACCATTGATATCAATGAGGAATTGGAAGACCGTGTTCGGGGCTTTTTTGAAGAAGCCGGCCTGAGCAACAAAATAAACTATTACATAGGTAACGCCCTGGACATTATTCCCACAATCAAACAGATGTTCGATCTTGTTTTTATTGATGCGGATAAGAAAAACTACTCCGGATATTACGACCTGGTATTTGACAAAGTGCGGCCGGGAGGCTATATCATTGTAGATAACGTTTTGTGGAGTGGTAAAATACTAACTCCGATTGAAAAAATGGATACAGATACAAGACTTATTGATGCATTCAACAAAAAAGTCCATGAAGATACACGGGTCGAACACTTGTTATTACCTGTAAGGGATGGATTAATGATTGCAAGAAAAAAGTAAGCTTCGAATAACGAATTGCAGCCAATAATAAAGTCGTCTTACATAGTACCATCTCTCAATATTAACGATGACAATTCCTAATTAACTATATACATGATTATCGATTTACGAAGTGATACAGTAACCAAACCAACAAAAGGTATGTTGGAAGCCATGTTTAGTGCAGAAGTAGGCGATGATGTTTTTGGTGAGGAACCTACGGTTAGTGCCCTGGAAGAAAAAGCTGCGAAGCTTTTCGGCAAGGAAGCTGGCTTGTATTGTCCTTCAGGCACAATGACCAACCAGATTGCCATTAAAGTACATACCCAGCCGGGTGACGAAGTATTGTGTGATACAACTGCCCATATTTATAATTACGAAGGTGGCGGAATAGCATTCAATTCGGGCGTTCAGGCTAAACTGATACAAGGAGATCGCGGTCGCATTGCGCCTGAACAAATTATTGAGAACATCAACCCTGATTACGACTGGCTTACACGAACACAGCTTGTATGCATTGAAAACACAGGCAACAAAGCAGGTGGCAGCTATTATACCGTAGAACAGATGCAGAGCCTGGCAGAAGTGTGCAAAAACAATAGCCTGCGTTATCACCTTGACGGGGCACGGATTTTTAATGCGATAACTGAACTGGTCGAAAACGGTTCAGACCTGTCCAATGGTGAAATAAAAAGCAGGATAAATGCAAAAGCTCTTGAAATCGGGAGCTGTTTCGATTCAATTTCTGTATGCCTCTCAAAAGGCTTAGGGGCACCGGTAGGATCAGTACTTTTAGGCACAAACGATTTTATAAAAAAAGCCAGGAAAGTGCGCAAAGTATTTGGTGGCGGCATGCGCCAGGCCGGATACATAGCTGCAGCAGGTATTTATGCACTTGACAACCACATTGTAAGGTTAAAAGAAGACCACAAACGTGCAGGCCATCTGGCTGGTATAATAAAGGGGTTAGGCTACGTTGATAATTTATTACCTGTAGAAACCAATATAGTAATATTCAACCTTGATAAAAAAATAAAGCCGGAAAGCTTTATACGCACACTGGCAGAGAACAATATAAAAGCAAGTGGCTTTGGAAAACAGGCTGTAAGATTTGTTACACACCTTGATTTTACTGACCAGATGCTTGACGAAGTAGAAAAAGTTTTGAAAAAATATTGAAATGCGAATTTGTTCCTTTCCTCCGATAGCCGATAAAAAATGTAAATTGCTTATTCTCGGTACCATGCCAGGCAAGGACTCATTAAAGTATAACGAGTATTACGCACACCCCAGGAACACATTCTGGAAACTCATGTTTGACGTGCTTGGCACACCTTATTCAAACGATTACAAATCCAAACAAAAATTACTGCTCGACAACAACATTGCGTTGTGGGATGTTCTGGCTACCTGTTACCGCGAAGGCAGCCTCGATTCTGATATCCTGGAAGAAGAGCCGCACGATATAAAGGGATTTATTGACTCGCACCCTAAAGTAAGTCACTTGTTGTTCAATGGTAAAAGCTCCTATCAGTTTTTTAAAAGATATGGAAAAGACATTGAATTACCACCTATATTATTGCCATCAACAAGCCCCGCATACGTACTTTCCTATGAAAAAAAACGCGAAGGGTGGACAATTATTAAAAACCTTCTGGAACAATAGCTGTTATTATATTTTCTCGCGCTTATCAATAAATTGAATACGTGTGTGCGAGCCATCACAATAAGGTTTATTTGCCGATGCACCACAGCGGCAGAATGCAGTTGCCTTATTCTTGCGGGTTTCGCAACCGTTAGAATCCCTTACAACAATATTTCCGTATACCATCAACGGTCCATTCTCCAATACTTCCACAATGGATTCTTCTAACTGCCCACTCTTCTTTTCGCCTTTCTCATTGTTTATATAATAGCTCAAAGCACCAGAAGGACACTTATTCACCTGCGAAACAACACGTTCAGTGCTTGCCCCCAAAGGCTTTACCCATGGGCGTTCACGTGGATTAAACACTTCCGGTAATCCGTTTGTCTGGTTCCAGCAAATTTTCGAGTGAATACATAAATCCGGCTTCCACACAATGGTTACTTCACCGTTTGTATATTCTTTAGTTATATCTTTCATGCCAGGCTGGTTTGAATATGGATTGGGTTAGTCAGTGTTTTATGAATAAAACACTGGTTAGCAATTTGAAGCAGCCTTTGTTTTTGTTCTTCTGAAAGCGGACCGACCAGCTCTACTGTTCTGTTTATTGAAGATGTGTTCGAAACATTGTCCCTTGAAAAATCAATTGTAACTTTTACATCTTCCAGGGGCCAGGATTTTTTATCGGAATACATGCGAAGGGTAATGCATGTACATGCTGTTAAAGCTGCAGAAAGCAGCTCAGAAGGCGAAAAGCCGAGTGCTTCACCTCCATTGCTTACCGGCTCATCCGCAAAAAGATGATTTGTTTCAGCAGATAAGCTGGTTTTATAATGGTTTTTACCTATACTTCCTTTTACTGTTACCATGTCCTTATACGTTAAACATTCTATACAAATGTATAAAGTATAAATGAAATAAACAGGAGTTGTTTCAACAGGTTTATTTTAAGGATGTTTGCTGCTTTGAATTATTTTCCGGATGCTCTTTATCCCATTTCTTCGGTCCTTTATAAAAAGGATCTATCAGCTTATCAGATGTGCCGTCATCACCAATATTCCGGCCATTTGCATCCGGCAGTGTAGGTCGTGCGGTATTGTCATTCGCATAAGATTTAAGTCCATCCTCACAGGCAGTAAACACAGTTGCCACAAACAAACCAGCGCCCAATATTTTCACAATTGTATTCATAATAATTCGTTTTTAGTTGAATGTTTAAATTAAAAAGGCAACCCTATCGAAGTTGCCTTTTTTAGTTGTTTTAACAATAATTACTCAACTTCTTCAAGAGCTTCAACATTGATTGTCGACTCGGCAATTTGAGTTAATTTTTCATCTGCGGATTTTTCCTGCTCAAGAATTTCATCCAGCAGGGTAACTGCTTCCGTTAAATTCAATACCTGCGCAAAAGTACGGAGTGTACCGTAAGAAGCAATTTCATAATGCTCTACTTTTTGGGCCGCAGAGATGATACCTGCATCGCGCATAGCACCTTTATCGGTATCTTTCATAATTTCTTCCGCTTCTTTTACTAAACCAGCCATTGCCTCACATTTTTTTGCAACAGCCTTCTTACCTATCACTTCAAAAACCTCTTCCACTTTTTTCACCTGCATTTCTGTTTCTTCCAGGTGATTCTCAATTGCTTCAACCAACTCCTCGGAAGTTGCGTTTTTAGCCATTTTAGGAAGTGCTTTCACCAAAGCCTTTTCAGCCCAGTAAATATCTTTTAGTTCGTCTTCAAATAGTTTCATCAGCTTTGATTCTTCGATGCTGTAATCAACTGATTGTGTTTTTGATTTCCCGGATGTTTTTCCTGATGTTTTCATAAGTTAAAATTTGATATTAATAAATAATTTTAAATGGGTCTGTTACTTCTTAGGCAGTTAAAACTTCATACCCGTGCAGCCCCACCGCCACTGAGTATATTATTCCTCGTATGTGTGTTTAAGTCCACGCAGCAGGATTATTTCAACATGCCACAATTATTTTAATGCTTTAAATGACATTTTTAACATATTGAACATGAATCAAACAAAACAAAAGCAATACATCGAAAAACACTATCTGAAAGATGATCGTAAGTTTCCAAACAGTGATTTGCCTGTGTTGGTATATAAAGGAGTCTTGGCACTACCGCTTTTATTCCCTTCTGAACATATAAAAAGAATATTCAGTCAGCACAACTGGCGCAACGCATGGAAAAATGGCATTTTCGAATACCACCATTACCACAGTGTTACTCACAAAGTTCTGGGAGTATACAGGGGAAGCACCACGCTTTTGCTTGGAGGGGAAAACGGGATAAAAGTTAAAATTGAAAAAGGAGATGTACTTATTATCCCAGCCGGTGTTGCTCATAAAAACCTGGACAAACAAAACAAAATTAAATGTGTTGGCGCTTATCCGGATGGCAAAGATTACGACATGAATTACGGGAATATCGGAGAACGTCCACAAACAGACAAAAACATAAAGCGCGTTGCCCTGCCCCAACTGGACCCAGTCTTTGGGTCAAATGGGGGAATAAAAAAATACTGGAAGTAAGAATCCATTAATTATTCTAAAATAAAACAAGCGATTCCGCATTTACCTTCAAAAAGTGTAAAATTTTGCTTAACTTTAGAGTATGCCCAAACTTTATTTCAGTAACACCCGAACGGCAGATTTACCGCTTCATTATGGAAAAGTACCGCCCTGGCTGGCAGAACGCATGAGCCTGTTGGGTGGTGCTATCATTGAATCTGTTGTGATGGAATATGGTCAATCTGCTGTTTTGAGCCGATTGAGCGATCCCTTCTGGTTTCAGGCGCTTGGCTGTGTAATGGGTATGGACTGGCACTCATCGGGTATTACCACATCTGTTATGGGTGCCCTGAAACGCTCGGTAAATCCTAAATTCAATGACCTGGGAATTTATATTTGCGGAGGGAGAGGACGGTATTCAAGGCAAACACCCAATGAGCTTCTTGCTTTTTCCGATCGTACAGGATTGAATGGAAATGAGCTCATCCGCTCAAGTAAACTCTCTGCAAAAGTTGACAATACAGCGATACAGGATGGCTTCCAGATTTATTTACATACGTTCATTGTCACCAATAAAGGAGAATGGACCGTTGTCCAGCAAGGGATGAATGATGCTGCAGGCATGGCACGCAGGTACCACTGGCATTCTGAAAAAACAAAATCATTTATGGAGGAGCCGCACACCTTCATTTATGGAAAAAATCAGGGAGAAATTCTCAACCTTACAGATATCAAAGCCAACAAAACCAAAACCAGGATACTGGAAATTGTTAAAGAAAACCCGGTTGCAATGCTGCCGGAAATCCAAAAAATTGTAATGCCCTCCCATCATGATGTGAGAGCCAAAGACGTTAACCTGAAACGTTTGGGTGCTGTACTCGCACTGGCACAGGATACCGAATTGCGTAATTTTGAATCACTATTGCTGTTAGAAGGTGTCGGCCCACGCACAATACAATCCCTTGCCCTTGTCAGTGAAATTATTCATGGCACCCCTTCGCGTTTTAATGATCCGGCACGCTTTTCCTTTGCTCATGGAGGAAAGGACAGGCATCCTTTTCCTGTACCTACAAAAGTGTACGATGAAACTATTTCGATTCTTCAGACTGCAGTTGAAAAGGCTAAAATCGGCATAACAGATAAACAACAGGCAATAAAACACTTAACCATTGCTGCACAGCAGTTGGAAAAGAACTTTAATCCTGATCCGGAGGCATTTGATAAGGTGATAGCTAAAGAAAGAGCTGAATCATATAAGCATGGTGGCCGCTCAGTCTTTGGTAAAAAAAAACCTCCTTCAGGTGAGCAACTAAGTTTATTTTAGTAACAGCAGCAGTACGGGCTGCTGTTACTTTTTGATTTATTTCGAACTGCTTTTTTTAGCTGTTCTTTTGGAGGTTCTTTTTCTGCCAGCCGTTTTCTTTGCAGGCACCTTACCTCCTGCTTTACGTGCTTCAGAAAGCCCTATGGCGATAGCCTGTTTACGGCTTTTTACTTTTTTGCCTGAACCAGAACGTAGTGTACCACGTTTCATTTCGTGCATGGTTTCTTCAACCTTCTCGCCTGCTTTTTTTCCATATTTTGTCATTGTGATATTTTTTTGGTTATAATTGTTTCATCTCCAAATATATGCCAGCAGCTAGTAACAGGCCTGTCAATTTCTGGTATAAGTTTTTTCCTGTACATTTTATGGAAACAAATTACCAAATAGGCTGTTCAGGATATTATTATCCGGACTGGAGAGGCCATATCTATCCTAAAGAACTGAAACCAAGCGAGTGGCTGCAGTATTACAGCCGCATACTTAACACTGTGGAGCTGAATGGCACATTTTACAATACACCAAGATTAAAGAGCCTTCAGACGCAAGCAAATGCAACACCGCCACACTTCAGGTTTTCAGCTAAAATGAACCGCTATATTACTCATATTCTAAAATTAAAAGACTGTAAACAAAGAATTAAAGACTTCCAGGAACTCCTGCACGAAGGGCTTGGAAAAAAGCTCTCTTATTACCTTTTCCAGATGCCTCCCTCTTTTCATTACAACGAAGAAAACCTGGAACGCATTTTAAAAAACATCCCACACCATTCACACAATGTGATTGAGTTGCGGCATATATCCTGGTGGAACGATGATGTGAAAAGAGAATTCAAAAAAGCGCGCCTTACTTTTTGTAATGTGGATTTTCCAGGTTTAGACACCACTTTCATTCATACCTCGCCTGATTTTTACCTGCGTTTACACGGGAATCCGGAATTATTTAAAACACCTTACACGAAACATAAGCTGGAAGAATTCTTTAAAATGTTTCCTGAAAATGCAAAAAAATATTCGGTTTACTTTAACAACACATTTAGCGGTGCCGGATATGACAATGCACTACAGTTAATTGATATTTGGCATAAACATGCCTTACAGGAACATCATTAACGCTGGCATAAGCTTTTAATTCAGAATTTTCAAAGCCACATTATGCCTGAAGGTCCGTCAATTGCCATATTAAGAGAAGAGTTAGAGCCCTTTGCTGAGCAAAAAGTAATCAGTGCAACAGGTAATGCCAAGATTGATTTCACACGATTAAAAGGGGAAAAAATAATCGAATTTAAAAGCTGGGGAAAGCACTTCCTCATTTGTTTTAATAATTTTTTTATACGCATCCACCTGCTGATGTTCGGTACGTACAGAATAAATGAAAGAAAAGAAACTGAACCCCGATTGAGCCTTAAGCTAAAAAAAACAGAAATTAATTTTTACACCTGTAGCGTAAGGCTAATTGAAGGAGACCCTAATGAAACCTATGACTGGAAAACTGACCTAATGTCGGATCAATGGGATGCAAAAAAAGTAGAATCCCTTGTAAAAAAATTAAAAAACACCAAAGTATGCGATGCGCTTTTGAACCAGGATGTTTTCTCCGGTTCCGGAAACATTATAAAAAATGAAGTATTGTTCCGGATAAAGCTCCACCCCGAATGCGAAATACAGTTTTTGCCAGCCCAAAAACTGAAAGAACTCGTAAAGGATGCCCATCAGTACAGCCTTGATTTTTACAGGTGGAAAAAAGCATTTGAACTAAAGAAACACTGGCAGATTTATAAAAAGAAGGAGTGCCCGAGATGCAAAATAAAATCGGTTACTGCATACCTGGGAAAAACCGGGCGGTTGACCTGCTATTGCAGCAATTGCCAGTTTTTGTATAAAAAAGGCAAAATAAAAAACAATGAAGAGCACTGAAAAAATCCACGATTTGCTTACAATCAGCAAGCGCTCGGTTAATGCCTGGATAGCTGCGGACCCATTCAGGCAAAGCGCCATTGTGGCTTATTACGCCATTTTTTCTATTCCAGCGTTACTTGTTATTATTATTGCCTGTGCCGGACTATTCTTTGGTGAAGAAGCCGTGCATGGTGAAATTTCGAGCCAGATAAGCGCCACACTTTCGGCAGATGTTGCTGAGCAAATTGAAGACATTATAGCCAAAGCCAGTGAAAAACAAAGTTCGGTCATCGCAACTATTATCAGTCTTATTACATTGATTGTAGGTTCTACAGCGGTATTCGCACAAATACAGGTATCACTTAACGAAATATGGGAAGTAAAACCAAACACAAAACAATTTTGGATGCAAACATTAAAAGATCGCTTGTTCTCATTCGGACTCGTTATTTCAATTTGCTTTTTATTGTTAGTATCATTGCTCCTGTCAGCAGCATTATCTGCTTTCAGCGGTTGGATAAAAAACCACCTACCCGATTTTATGATGGTTGTTTTTGGCGTACTTGATGTGCTGGTGTCATTCCTGATGGTAACAGCTTTATTTGCAATGATGTTTAAAATTTTACCTGATGCCAAAATACGGTGGAAGAATATATGGATTGGCTCCATGGTTACAGCTTTACTTTTTATTATTGGTAAATTTGCACTTGGGATTTATTTTGGAAAAGCCGACCCTGGTTCTACATACGGTGCAGCAGGTTCCATTATTTTACTCATGCTTTGGGTTTCTTATTCCTGCATGATTGTATTCCTGGGTGCAGAGTTTACAAAACAATATACTGTTTTTTACGAAGGACAGGTTGAACCTAAAAAATACGCTGAACATATAGAAGTGCCTCCCGAAAAAAGTATTATCGCAAAAAAAAAGACCGCCATTGAGAAAATGGAACATCAATGACAATCCTCCTCTGTTCCATAGCCTGATTTCGCATGGCAATTAACTTTCAGTTGTTTATAACATCTGGAAAGCATCCGTTTTTACTCAAAAAAATAATAGATTTTTGTGTTATAGTACTGAAATAGTGGACTATTTCGGCATTTTTGATTTCAATTACCAGATTAATAACACAAGAGTCCAATGAAAAAGGGTATTATTAGTATCGTGGCCATACTGGCTTTAATACTATTTAATTCAAATGAAAATGGAACTGACCAGGATAAGCGTATCTTTAAAATAGTACGTATTAAAGACCAGGCCTGGATGGCAGAAAACCTGAATGTAAGCACATACCGCAATGGAGATACCATTCCCCAGGTAAAGAATCCTGCTTTGTGGTCTAAAATGAAAACTGGTGCCTGGTGCTATTATGATAATGATGAGGAAAATGGCTTGAAGTATGGTAAATTGTACAATTGGTATGCAGTGAATGATCCCCGCGGTTTGGCCCCGAAAGGTTTTCATATTCCTACTGACGAAGAGTGGGCACAGCTTGTAAACAACTTAGGTGGTGAAGAAGCCGGAGCAAAAATAAAAGCAAAAAAAGGCTGGAAACACAATGGCAATGCCACTAATGAAACAGGCTTTTCCTGCATGCCAGGCGGTTATCGCTACAGTGTTGGTTCTTTCCTGTATGCCGGAAATAATGCCTGTTTCTGGACAGCTACCGAATCAAGGAATAAAAATAAAGCCTGGGGGCGCACGTTGCATTCAAGTTTTAGCGATGTTGGCCGGGATGATGGCAGCATGGGAAGTGGCCTGTCTGTAAGGTGCATAATGGATTGAATCCATTCCTTCTGCTCTTTGAGCGCTTATTAAAATTATTAAGAGAATCTCCTTTTTCAACATAATGAGCATACTGAAATTTGCTGTAAGTATTTTCTGCTTTTTACTACTGTTCATTTCAGCATGTGATGTAGAGGTTCAGCTGAGTGATGTTGAATGGAAAAATAAAGAAAACCTCAAAACCGATAACTTGAAATACGTAACAACATTTAAAATTGACAGTTGCGAAAAAATCACCATTCGCTATCACAAAAAAATGTCGGATCCAGGAAATGGTATTGCCCCTAAAACCAAAGAAATTAGGGACAAAGCCACCATCAGCCAGTTGCTGCAATTGATCCGTGCACTGCCTGATACCGGTGAAATCATGAAAAAACCGGGCGATGTTTCAGTATTGCAGGTAATACTTACACTTAATGATAACGAAACTGAATTTTTTGCATTTTACGGAGAAACCATAAAAACAACTGACACATCCTTTTATAGCAAACACCCTGCGGAAGAAAAAGTAATATACAATATGCTGATGAAGCTTTTAGCAGAATAAACTTCGCGTTATAACAACGTGGAACATTAAAAAGACCATTGTTCCACGCTTCTTAATATAAACCAGCGCCAACACCTGGTAACAAACTAATAACCAAACCCTTAACAAGATTTTTTAGCGTAAACAAGGCTTGTTCTTGCCCTTTTTGCAAATAATTTCCTCCAAGCCGCCAACACAGAACGCTGTACGCCAACAATTTGGCTTTTCAACAGGGTTTGGTTTTTTGAAATGTCCGCAAACACCAACGAGACTTGTTAACAACCCTGTTAATAACCCACGTTTTTGTTCATAAAACCCGGTGAATATATTTCATAGTCTGAGGGCTAAAAAATATTTTTGCCTTCTACACACTACAAACAAAACAAATATGTTAAAAAAAGTTACCCTTACCCTGATTATTGCGCTGGCTGCCTATACAACTTTTGCACAAAAATCCCCACTTAATAAAGAAGTACAAAGTGATTTTGATATCGACAATACCGTAAGGTCGATTATAGAAGAAATAAACAAAGTCCGCATTCAGAATGGAGTGGATTCTGTCGTTTTTAATGAAGTGCTTGCCAAAGCAAGCGCTATACAGGCTGAACATACGGCAGAAAAAGGAAAGGCAGACCTTGAAAACAGCAGTGGAAAGTATAAAACTACTGCAAAGCGTGTTATCTCTGTTGGAGGAACTAAAAATGCGGAAGAGCTGGTGCTGAGTGTTGCCATTCAAAAGGATAAAAAAAACATGAGTCCCAAAGAGGTAGCCAATGCTGCTGTTGCTAAATGGCTGACAGGAAAAAAAGAGCCGGGAATCATTAAAAACGGCAATTATGTATATGCAAGCCCAAGCATAAAACTGGATGAAACAGGTAAAAAAGCATTTATATCAGTAGTTTTCGGAAGCTTTAATACATTTAACCCCGGTGTTAAAAAAAGAAAAGAACTGAAAGTGCGCTTTACAAAGAAAAACAAAAAAATTAAAACTCCGGACGAGAAATCCTGCAAAAACTGTGACAAGTTCAAAGATTACGAAGGATTGCTAGATGGCCTTTATGTAGAAAATGGCAAAATATTCCTGAAGTATGATGATTTAAAAAGCCTAACCAAACTGATTTCTAAACCAGGGGATGGCATTGCCGTTGATATTGTTCAACGTGCACAATACGAGAAGCCGGATTATAACATCATGAACAACAACCTGCTTAGCAAAGGGGTTCTGACCAAAACCGTTAGTAAAGACAAGCTGTTAAGCAAGAACCGGGTTAAACCTGAGGAAGGCAAAAAAAAGATAGGAAAACTTGATGCTGAGATAGGTAAACTTCCTAAAAAACTAAAGGGAGACATGCCTTATGAAATGAACCTGTTAATTATACAGGGTGGTAAACTTTGCAAAACACTTATTAAGTCGTATGTTGAACAAGGCGAGCAGGATGCAACCACAACATTAAAGTTGTTACTGATGCCGGATTCAAACGCTTACTTTAAACCACCGTTTTCTCCAAAGGCAGACGATGCCATGTTAAATTTTACACTTCCGTTTGAGAAAAACAAGTTTGAATACAAAGAGTCGGATATAACCCCTTTCCTGAATGCCTTGCAGGAACCGGATTTTATTATCACAGGTTTATACATCACTGCTTACTCTTCCATAGAAGGGGATGCTGCTGCCAACGTAAAGCTTCAGAAAAAACGTTCTGAAAGCATTATACAGGCAATGAGCAAATTGCAGAAACAGGGAGCTGTTACAACAATTAAAACGAGTGATTCCTGGGAATTGTTTAAAAAAAGCATGGCAGGTACTCCTTATGATACGCTTGCGAAAATGACCAAAGAAAATGCCATTAAAGAAATCAATACCAAACCGGGACTTTCTGAAGAGCTGGAACCTTATCTTTCCAAACAGCGTTTTGGAGAGATTGTAATGGATATTACCTATGACATTAAAGGACCAAAAGAAGAAAAATTCTCAATCAGCAAATTCAACCAGGCTGCTAAGAAGAAAGACATTACACTTGCATATAAAATCCAGTATTACATTGGAAAGCAGGTTCGTGAAAAAAAATACACTCCTGAAGCCCTTAGTAAACTGGAAATTCCTGCGAAGGATCCAAAATTTTCAGGAGTGCTGAACAACCAGGTTGTTTTAAAAACAATGGCTAAAAACGATGTGGTGGATGATGAAGATTACGAGCAGATGAAAAAGCTTTCGGCTTTGGATCCATCCAACAACATTGTTGCATACAACACCATATACTGCGCCATAAAGCTTGATTCTACTGTTGGAGATTCAAAAAATATTTCGGAGATGCAAAACAAGATCAATGCACTTTATAAAAGTGAAATCCCCAAAAAGAAGGTAGATGCCTTAAATATTGAGTGGCAGTTTAAAATTATTGATGAAAAAAATACCGAAGAAGGTTCAGAGCCTATCATTCAGGCATGTATTGAAAAAGTAAAATCTTTCTATAACCTGAAGGAGTCGAGCTGGCAGAACAACCTGAAGCTGGCTTATGTTTTTGCACGCTTTAAAGATTACAGGTATGCTGCCAGCCTTTTGACTGATTTTGTCAGAAAAGATCAGACAAACGAACAATTGTTATTTGCCTACATTTCTTTCTGCGCGCAGGTTCCTGAGCTCATAAAATCACGCACATTTGTAACGGCTTTGCAAAAAGCCGAAATGCTGAACCGTGATAAATATTGCAAATTGTTTGGAGCACCTTATTTGACTTTCCAGGTGTTTGATAATCCGTTTGTAAAAGAGAATTACAATAAATCAAAATGTAACTAAGGCTGATTATTGGGTTTGAATTAAAAACGATATAACACTGCTAAATCATGCAAACAATCTTAGGTTCAGGTGGGGCTATTGGAACAGAGCTGGCTAAATCCCTAAAGCAGTATACCTCAGATATTAAACTGGTAAGCAGAAATCCTAAGAAAGTTAATGATACCGACACGCTGCATCAGGCAGATCTTTCTGATCCTGCACAAGTATCCAAAGCCATAGAAGGCAGTGAAATTTGCTATTTGACTTTGGGTTACGATTACAATACGAAGTTGTGGCAGGAAAAATGGCCCAGCTTAATTAAGAATGTAGTCCAGGGATGCATCGATCACAAATCAAAATTGATATTTTTTGATAATGTATATGCAATTGGTGGTGATAACGTAAAGCATATTACCGAAAGCTCTCCTATAAGTCCTAACAGCAAAAAGGGCGAAGTAAGAGCTTTTGTTGATAAACATATTCTTGAAAATGTTGAGAAAGGAAAAATAGAGGCCATTATTGCACGTGCCCCGGATTTTTTTGGAACTATAAAAGACAGAAGTCTTTTAATGAATCTCATATACGACAATTTAGTAAAAGGCAAAGCAGCGCAATGGTTTTGTAATGCTGATGTGGTGCATACTACCGGCTTTGCACCCGATCTTGCCAAAGGTACCGCAATACTTGGTAATTCACCCGGCACTTTTAACCAGGTGTGGAATTTGCCAATTGATAGTGCCAGAATAACAGGACGCGAATGGGTTAAACTATTTGCAGCAGAAATGAAAACTTCCGATAAAGTGCAGGTATTACCAGGCTGGGGCATGCGTGCGCTGGGAGTATTTGTTCCTATACTGAAAGAAATGTACGAAATGCGTTATCAGTACGACCGCGAATATTATTTTGATTCTTCGAAATTCAATAAAGCCTTTAATTTTACACCAACAACCAATTCTGCTGCTGTAAAACTAACGGTTGCAGCATTAGAAAAGAAATAGGTTATATTGAATTGAACTAAATGTTTTTCTAAGCCCTGCAGGGATGAAAATCGCAGGGCTTTTTCTTTAAAATTTTTCAAATACCCCCAGCCCAAATAAAGCAAAGTCATATTTTACCGGGTCAAGCGGGTCAAAGGTCCTGAGGTTACCAGTCAGCTCTTCAACTGCTTTCCAGTCGTTTTGTGTCCGTTTCAACAAACCTAGTTTACGCCCTACGTTGCCTGTATGCACATCCAAGGGGCACATTAATAAAGAAGTTACAGGCAGTGTTTTTTTTAATTTTGCCGGGGACCACAAGCCAAAATCAACACCACGTTTATCATTGCGTACCATCCAGCGCAGATACATGCAAATCCGTTTTGCAGATGAATTTTCAGAAGGGTTAGAAACGTGCTTGCCGGTACGTGACGGAAAAGGAATGGAAAAGAAAACCGAACGGAAATTCATAATGGCTTCCAGCAAAGTATACTCCGCCTTTTGTGAGCTGCCAAATAAAAACACTTCCTGTAAGCCCTTATGTTCTTTATAAATATTCTGTAAGGATTTCAGAAAGAATACTGCATCAATACCGTTGAATGTACGATGCTTAAAATTATCGAAGCGTTTCAAGTCCTTTTCCCTGGCGCTCATTACAAAATCATACGGGCTTTCCCCCATCAACTTCATCAGCTTATTTGCATTGCTGATAATGGTTACTCGTTGCCCCCAGGCAATAGTAGCCGCCAGGAATCCTGCAATTTCAATATCTTCTTTTTTTGTAAAACGGTGAGGAATGGAAATAGGATCCGAACCAATAAAATCAATACGATTGTACTTATCGTATTTTTCATCGAGAAACTCTTTTAGTTCGGATTTGTTTAGCATTTTCATTTACATGCTGGTTAAAAGCAATCGGTATAACCTAATAACAGATAACTATTAACTATTAACTATTAACTATTAACTATTAACTATTAACCATTAACTACCATCAGTTTCCTCAAATAATCATTCATAAACAACCCTTCCGGATCAAGTTGATGGCGTATTTCCTGGAACTTCCCCCACATCGGGTATAATTGGGATAGTTCAGAAGCAGTACGTGTATGCATTTTTCCCCAGTGTGGACGGCCATTGTATTTTTTGAAAATTGTTTCCATTGCATCGAAATACGTTTTATACTCCATGCCTTTGTACATATGTACCGCAATATATACTGAATCCCTCTGATAAGCAGGACTCAAATAAATATCGTCACCTTTTACAAAACGTACTTCTATAGGAAAATGAACTTTAAAATTATTTGCATTGATGGATTCGCGCATCTCTTTAATGGCCTGTACTGCATGCTCCGCAGGCAGGTTATATTCCATTTCCTGGAATTTCACAAGGCGTGGCGTAGCATAAATACGATTGCTGTAATTAATGTCAATACCCGTAGACACTGCACCTGCCGATATTTTGGCTACCGATTTACTCATTGAAGGGAACATCCGGCAAAGCTCACTCAGCACTTTAAATGCACCATTCTCCAGCACCATGTCGTTAAAGTATTTCATCACAGAGCTCTTCATAGGCGCTTCATCCGTAATGTTCAGCATTTTCGCCTGTATGGTATTGGTATGAGGGAACCAGTAAAATTCAAAGTTCCTGTTCTGCGTCTTGTATTTATCAAGGTTATTCAGGCAATCGTCAAGGTTTACTTTTTCCTTTACATACTTCAATTTATAAGCCGGAACCAGCTGCAGCTTCACTTTCGTAACAATACCCAAAGCACCCATTGCCACCTGTGCCGCCTTAAAGGTTTCTTTATTCTGTGTTTCAGAACATACAAGTACCTCACCTTTTGCAGTAACAAGTGTAATTTCCGCTATCTGGGTAGATACACTTCCCAGGGTTATACCTGTACCATGCGTTCCGGTGCTTGTTGCACCTGCGATGGATTGCACATCAATGTCACCAAGGTTTACCTGCGCCAGACCATTACTCAATAAAGTTTCACCAAGTAATTTCAGTTTGGTACCAGCACGTACCACAGCCTGACTTTTTTCTTTATCCACATTTTCAACCCCCTGGTAGGCATCCAGTGAAATCAGTGTTTTATTGTTGCCAACAAGTCCGGTAAAGGAATGCCCGGAACCAATTACACGTATTGTGGATTTCTCGGCAGCACAACGTTTTACAATAGACTGTATTTCTTCTACTGAAGAGGGTTCAAGAATTTCTTTGGGATTGCATTGTACAGAGCCCGACCAGTTGGACCAACTGCTGGATTTAGTTTGCGACATATAATTGCATGTATGTATTACACAAATGTAAAAAGATTAACCAAGAAATTAATATGATTTTTATCACTCAACAATAAACGGAAACAAGAGACTGAATGCTATTTAAGCAGCTCTATAATACGCTTCACTGCAGCCTGGTTTTCCGGAAGAAAAATCGACTCAAATACTTTTTTCTTTTCTTTATTTGTAAGATGCCAGCTCAGAGAGATGTGATCGGTCTTGTCATTCCGGAGCTGTATATCAATAATCTCCATTTTTGCTTTGCTCCAGCAATCTGCAAGCTGAATTTCCTGGTTATGGTTGAAATCCTGGACATCAAACAAATTGCTGTAAAAACTGCCCATAGGCCTGCTTAAGGCTTCCATTAATGTTTGCGATGGATTTTGTTCGATAGGGTTGTTTTTGTGCTTATCCCTTATCTGGATAACAACTACTCCGCTCGTATTTTGGGCAATCCAGTCGTTAAATGCGTGGAGAAAGCGAAGTGTGGTCTCTATACCAAAATTATCACGAAGCCCGGCATCCATTATTTCAATACGTGGCTCGCTCGGTAATGAAACGATTGGAGAAATATAAGGGAATGTTGCACTCATCCTTAAAACACTGCTGAACATTGTTTTTGAAGCATTCTGTTTTTCAAAAAAACGGGAATATTCAATGGCATCATAGAGCTTGTTATACGTAGTTTTGTTGGTTCTTATATTTTGTGTCAGATAGGATATTCCTTGTGGTGATATCAGCAACCTGCGGCCATCATTTACAACCGAAGGGGAAAATACCATCATCGGCACAGTTGCATCTGTTTCTGGCTGCAAATAATCTCCAAGTCTTTTATAAAGCACTTTCTCAGTATTTTCATGCAGCCTGTTTTCAAATGCATACGCCCTGTCTTTAGGATATTCGGTGCTGTCGAGCACAAAGCTCTGCATCGGAAACAACCACTCACTGGTAGCAATCTTAAAGGATATTGGATTTAGAATATCATTGGAAATATTGGTCAGATAACGTTTATAATAATAGCTATCAATAAGTTCATTCTGTTTCTGAAGATAAAGCTCGCGTAAATAGGCCGCTCCGATCATCCCACCGGAGGAGCCGCTGATCATTTGCGTTTGACTCAAAAGTTTTCCTTGTAAAAGACTATCGGTATACTGCAGGGTATAAAATGTCCACAAAGCAGAGCGCAGTCCGCCTCCACTGGTATTGATAAATACTATTTTTGGCTTTTTTGACGTATCGGCAGTTGAGTTTTTGGCTTTCCAGCGGTTTAATATCTCCAATGTTTTGTTTATATCCTGCTCGTATATATCCTCGCGCTCATCCATTTGCTTCAGCACTTCATAGGTATATTCCGCTTTGGTAGTATTGTAATTGAGACCAAAAACCCTGTCCACTGAAAACATATCAATGCGGTGCATAAAATTCAAGCCCAGTAAAAACAAAATAAACACCGGAATTGACCACCCACCCCACCAGCGGTAAAATGCACTAAAAAGCATAATAAAAACAGTAAGCAGCAGCAGGATGCTTGCTCCTGCAGGTATCTCAAATGCATTGATTTCCCCTAAAACTCCAAGTCCGAGAAGACTTACAATGGTAAACATCTGGAAAACAAAAGCTACATGATGGTTCTGACGTATCACATCTTTCAGCATTTCCTTTTTATAATGCTTTACTGAACGTACCAGTCGGATACTGGTTGGAGTGCTGAAATAGGTTTCAACATACCAGTCCCTCGATTCTTTGATAAGCCTCGGATTACGTTCGCCTGTAATCACTTCTTTGGCCGAAGCCCTGCTGGGAGTATCCAGTTTATGCTGAATACCGTAAAGCTTGAAAATATCCCGGTTGACCTTAAAAAAATAGCTGAACGCAATAAACAGGAAGAATGCAAGCCCTGTTAAAATAGCCAGCAACATCAGGAATATTTTTAATGTAGGCATGGTTTCCTCTGCCTTCAGGAAAAAAAACACCTGAAAACAATACAAAGACACAAACAAAACAGGCAATGTAAAATTGTTCAGGCAGTATTTCATAAAAGGATACCTAAGCGAAGCCAGAAACGGGAAGCGGTAAGCGTTCTTAATGAAGCTGGCGATATTATAGGCCATGATAAAGCCACCGCAGGAAAAACCCACGATAAAGTATGACAGAAAACTGATTTTGTTAAAATACTCGGGGCCAAGGAAAAGGTATGCTACACCATAGTTGGGAGCCACGTTATTTGTAATCATTCCAAAAACAAACAACCAGAAAAATAGCAGGATAAGGTTCTTTTTGAAATCAAGTAAAATAAGGCGAAAGAAAAAAGAATAATAAATCCTTCGGAAAACCCGCTGTTTCTTGATCTTAGTCGCTATCGCCTTCAAAAAATTCATATCTTACTGTTTACAATATTCAAAATCTCCTTCTCGGCCTGCTGCGCCTTCTCCTCTATTACGTTTCCTTTGGCAATAAGTTGCTCTGCAAAGGCTTTATCTGTTAATCCGGCAGCATTTATTTTTACATTCAGGAAAGCACCCATTACGGCCGAGCGGGCACATAAAGCGCCAACACCTGCATCGGTTACCGAATTGGGGTTACCTGTTTCGGCCATTGCCTTAATAACTTCCATGGAATCGTAGCATAACTGCATCACTTTAAACGGCACTTCTGTAGCATATTTGGTAGCATCCTGTATGGCAGCTGTACGGGCCATTTTCTCTTCTTCAGTCGCTTTAGGAAGGCTGAAAGCAGTCATGATCCGGTTAAAGGCATTGGTATCCTCATCCACCAACTTCAAAAGCTCATTTTTATAGTGCTGGCCTTTGTCCGCCCAGTCTGAAAACTCCTTCCAGCGCTCATCCCATCCCGGTTTGTGCGAAGACAAGTTGGCAACCATGGTTCCCAATGATACGCCCAAAGCACCAATGTAGGCGGATATAGAGCCACCGCCCGGTGCCGGGCTTTCACTTGCTGTTTCGTCAGCAAATTCTGTCAGATTCATTTTTATCAGCCTCGACTTTGAAGCATCTTTCAGCAGGTATTCAATAATCCTTTCCTCCGGTTTAAAAGGAGCCAGTTCGTCCAAACCAAGGGATTTCACTGCAATTTTAATCAGCTCTTTTTCAGAAACACCCGTGGAGCGGTTTTGCTTTTCCAGAAAATATTTTCCTGCGTCCAATAAAGCTTTCAGAGGTATTAACCCCACCAGCTCTGAACCGGTTACCCGTATCCCTCTTTCGGTTGCTTTCCTGCACACTTCGTCAAAGGCTATGTGAACAGGGGTTATGTTGATATTGGTAAGGTTCATTGAAATCTGGGCAATGCCGTACTCTTCAATATACCATCCGATAGCCTTCACAGACTTTAAAGTTCCGGGAATATTAACAGGATTGCCCTTTTCATCGGTTACAATTTTTCCAGTTGCCGGATTGCCTTCCCGTTTTACACGGCCGGCTTCCCGCACATCAAAAGCAATGGAATTGGCTCTGCGAGTGGAAGTAGTGTTCAGGTTAATATTATATGCCACAAGAAAATCACGCGCCCCAATCACTGTAGAACCTGATTTAACAGAGTGTACAGCAGGGCCATAATCAGGCTTCCATTCCGGCATAGCTATTTTTTTAAAGAACCCTTCATATTCTCCTGCTCGGATAACAGACAGATTGCTGCGTTGTTTATTGGCTTGGGCTGCTTCATACAAATACACAGCAATACCCAATTCCTCTCCTACCCTTGCACCCAGTTTTTTAGCATATCCTGCTGTTTCTTCCATGGTAATTCCGGCAATAGGAATAAGCGGGCACACATCCGTAGCACCCATCCTTGGATGCTCGCCTTTGTGCTTGCTCATATCAATTACTTCACCAGCTTTTTTTATGGCCTGAAAAGCGGCTTCAATAACCGCTTCGGGGTTCCCAACAAAAGTCACCACCGTACGGTTGGTGGCTTTTCCCGGGTCAACATTCAAAAGTTTCACACCCTCTACAGATTCTATTACATCTGTAATTTGTTTGATAACATTCATATCGTTCCCTTCGCTGAAGTTGGGAACACATTCGATTAATTGGTTCATTTTTGTCAATATATTTTTTTAGTTCATTACTTTTCCATTAATAATCACCGTTTCCACGAAATTGCTGCCAAACGAATATGGTATAAACGAATAATTCGGAATCTCTTTTGTTATAAACACATTCGCCTGTTTACCAATAGCAATACTGCCGTGCGTTTCACTCAATCCCATGGCATATGCCGAATTGATGGTTGCTGCATTTATTGCCTCTTCAGGGGTCATTTTATATTGAATACAGCATAGCGCAACCATCAGGTTCATATTACCGCTGGGGCTGCTGCCCGGGTTGTAATCACTGGCCACAGCTACAGGCAGGCCTGCATCAATCATTCTGCGGGCAGGTGGATATGGTAAACTAAGGAAAAAGGCCGCTCCCGGTAGCACCGTTGGTATAGTATCTGATTTTTTTAAAGCTTCGATTTCTTTGTCACCCACATATTCCAAGTGATCCACGCTTACTGCTCCAACCTCAACTCCAGCCAGCACACCACCATAATTGCTCAGCTGCTCGGCATGCACCTTTGGAGCCATGCCGTACTTTGTAGCAGCAGTAAGTATTTCAACGGTTTCTGCAGGTGTAAAATAGTTTTGCTCACAAAAAACATCACAATAATCTGCCAGCTGCTCCGCTGCAATGGCAGGCATCATTTCATTTACAAGCAATTTTATATAGTCTGCCTTCCGCTCTTTATAGTCTGCCGGAACAGCATGAGCTCCAAGAAATGTGGCTTTAATGGCCAAAGGGGAAAGTGCCTTTAGTTTCTTAATTACACGAAGCATTTTCAGCTCCGATTCAAAACTTAAACCATAACCGCTTTTAATCTCAACAGCACCGGTACCTTGCAGCATTACTTCATTCAACCGCTTCAGAGCACTTTCAACCAGCTCCTCCTCGGATGCATCCTGCAGGCGTTTTGCAGAATTTAAAATACCACCGCCTCTCTTAAAAATCTCTTCGTATGTTAAACCATTGATACGATCCACAAACTCTCCCTCTCTGCTTCCCGCATAAACGATATGCGTATGGCTATCACACCAGCAGGGCATTACCAGCTTATCAGTGGCATCAATAACAGTTAAATTGCCCCAGTCAGAAATGCCTTCCCAGTCGTCCATTTTTCCATAACCGGCAATCTTACCGTTTTCTATGGCCAGCCAGGCATCAGCAATACAGGGCAAGGTTTTTATTCTGTTACCTGTAACTTTTAAAGGGCTGCTTTCGTCCGCCTGAATAAGCGACTTAATATTTTTGATTAAAATCCTCATAAAACGTCACTCTTTTAGGACTTGAATATACATTTTTTCTTCTTAGCTTTTATTGATTAAAACAGGTAAAAAAATTTGCATGAAAACAATTGCCCAGAAACACTACTTTCCGGTTGTAATCCTGCTGCTCAGTCTGCAGGCAAATGCGCAAAGAAGCATTATTCCCAAAGACTCGCTTCCGAATGGGCTTTACAAAAGAAATGAAATTAGTATTAATATCAGCCCTCTTAAAAGCTTGTTCCTACCCAGCAGTCTGCCACAAACCAACTATGCGGTCACTTACAAACGTTTTTTAGATAAAAAAACTGCAATACGTGCAGGCATTGGACTTGATATTATAAATTCAAATTTCAGCTACCAATATATGCCCTATAACAGTATTCAGCATAAGAGCTATAAGGTAAATTCCTCTTCGCCTTTTATCCGTATGGGCTTAGAAAAGCATTTTGGAGGGAAAAAATTAACCTTTTTCTATGGTGTCGACCTAATGATAGGCTATTACCGGGGCAACACAAGCATAAAAACCACAGATTTATCGAGGGACAGCACTGGTTCAGTACACTTAATGAGAACGAAACAATCGATGAGTGAAAATGTGCTGCAATTTGGTGTAAGTCCCTTCATTGGGGCTAAATATAATTTTTCTAAAAATTTCGCCCTCTCTTTTCAAACAGGCTATAATTTTATTTACCAGGCCGGTCAACGAACCATAACAAATAGCGCTGGTACTCGCACCTATCGGGTGAACTCTGTTAATTGGAATAGAGGACCAGGCTTTTTCAGTGATATTTCCCTGATTTATAAGTTTTAGTAAACTATTTTTATCATATTAAAATAATTCCTCTATTTCTGAGTTATTAGTCACAATTCATTAAGTTTGGTTAAATTAATGTATTGTAGATGAAAAAGTTAACGTTACTACTTGTTATTACGGTATTCCTTACCCTATTTTCAAAAGCGCAGACAAGCCAAACCTATACCATTTCCGGCTTTATAAATGAGCAGGGCAGTAAGGAAAGCCTTCCCGGAGTAAACATATATGCTCCCAAACTAAAGGCTGGTGCAGTCTCCAACAACTATGGCTTTTATTCTCTGACCCTGCCAGCCGATTCGGTAGAGTTGATTGTGACTTATGTCGGATACCAGCCACAAACCTTTAAACTTGACCTAAATAAAAACATTCAGCTGGATATTCCACTGAAAACAAGTATTGAACTGCAAACTGTGGAAGTTTCGGCAGAAAAAGTAGAAAAAATAGCCCAGGAAGTTCAGATGAGCAAAATTGACCTGCCTGTAGAGCAGGTTAAAAATATTCCAGCGCTTTTAGGTGAAAAGGACGTATTAAAAGCCATACAGCTTTTGCCTGGAGTGCAAAAGGGCAGTGAGGGAAGCAGCGGGATTTATGTGCGTGGCGGAGGACCCGACCAAAACCTGATAATCCTGGACGATGCCACTGTATACAATGCTTCCCACTTATTCGGTTTCTTTTCTTTATTCAACGGTGATGCGTTAAAGAGCATAGAACTTACAAAAGGCGGCTTCCCGGCCCGCTATGGAGGCCGCTTATCCTCTGTAATTGAAATGCAAATGAAGGATGGGGACAAAGAAAAAATTCATGGTGAAGCAGGCATTGGCCTCATTTCTTCACGCTTAACACTTGAAGGGCCTATTATAAAAGACAAACTGTCCTTCCTTGTTTCAGCGAGGAGAACCTATATTGATGCTATTGCACAACCGCTGATTAAAAAGCAAACTGGCGTAAATACAGGTTATTATTTTTATGACCTGAATGCAAAACTGAATTACGTAATTGACTATAAAAACAAGCTATATCTGAGTGGTTACTTCGGAAAAGATAAATTTTACATCAAAGACAAGGTAGATGCAGACTATGCGTCTGAAGCCGGTTTGGCATGGGGAAATGGAACTGGTACACTTCGCTGGAACCATCTTGTAAATGAAAAAGTATTTTCAAATGTATCGCTAATCTTTACAAACTTTTTATTCGACATTACTTCCAAACAGAAATACTCTGGCGATTATTTTAACCTGAACTACTTTTCGGGGATACGCGATTATTCAGTAAAGTGGGATATTGATTACTCTCCCAATTCCAAACACTATATCAAAACCGGCTTACTGGCTATATATCACCATTTCAGGCCAGGAGCAATTGTTACGGAAAGTTCATTCGCTGCTGAAAATTTTGTAAAAAAATCACGAATAGATACCTATGAAACTGCCGCTTACATTGAAGATGATTTTAAAATAAGTGATAAATGGCGCACAAATGCGGGGTTCCGTCTGAGCAATTTTAATGTCCGCGGCAAAAGCTATATTAACCCGGAACCGCGCATTGCCTTTAGATACTTGATAAATGCTGACCTTTCAGTAAAAGCAAGTTATGCCACCATGAACCAATACTTACACCTGCTTTCCAATTCGGGCTTTGGATTACCTACAGATTTATGGGTGCCCGCAACAGACAGGATAAAACCACAGAACTCACAGCAGGTTGCTTTAGGTGTTGCCAAAGATCTGACCATTAAGGATGCAGCCTTTATGGCTTCGATAGAAGGATATTACAAAAAGTCAAAAAACATAATCGGTTATAAAGATGGTGCTTCATTTCTAAGTGTTGACCCAACTGCAAGCAGCTCTGAGTTTTCTTATGAAGCCATTGTTACCAGTGGTGATGCCGAAAGCTATGGAGCAGAGTTCCTTTTCCAGAAAAAATTCGGAAAGCTAACCGGATGGATTGGCTATACACTTTCCTGGACATGGCTGCAATTTGATTCCCTTAACTTTGGTAACCGATTCCCTGCACGCTATGATCGCAGACACGATCTTTCTATTGTTGGTATTTATAAACTGAGTGAGCGTATCACATTGTCAGCCACGTGGGTCTACGGTACTGGTAATGCAATCACCCTTCCCTTGTCGTCCTACCAGGTTGTTGAGCAAAATTCGCATCAGCAATCCGTTTACATCAATTCATACACAATTAACGATTACGGTGAAAAGAACAGTTTCCGGATGGCCGCGTATCACCGTTTTGATATTGCCATACAATTCCATAAGAAAAGGCCAAAATATGAACGCACTTTTGAACTCGGTGTTTACAATGCTTACAATCGTAAAAATCCGTTTTATTACACTACCAAATATGATCCGGACACTCAGCAAACCAAATTAAAACAAGTATCGTTGTTTCCGATAATACCATCCATATCCTGGACCTGGAAATTTTAACAACATTATACTATAAGAATCATGAACAAAGTACTTTATTTATTATTAACAGGTGTAATCCTGCTCAACGCGTGTGAAAAAGATGCAGATGTCAAACTGCCTGTTGTGGAATCCAAGCTTGTTGTAAGTTCATTTATATCGCCTGCTGATACAATAGTAAGGGTAGGTGTCACAATAAGCCAGCCATTGTATAACAATTCCAACTCCAGCCAATACTTAGCGGTTGAAAATGCAACTGTACAAATCAATGATGGTAGTAATTTTCAGACACTAGCATACAACTCTGCTGATAAATACTATTTCGTAAGCACATCTGCCTTCCCAATAACAGTTGGCTCAACTTATTACCTGACAATTTCAACCCCCGATGGTAAAAATGTAAATGCCAGCACAAGCATCCCCTCACAAAACACAACCCTTACATATACCGCTGAAACAATAAACAATCCTACATACGGAGAAATGCTGGCCTTTAAAACACAATGGTACGATACACCGGGCACCGAAGATTATTACAGAATAGTTTACTATGACAAATCTGTCTATGAACTCGACACCACCTTTTGGCAGGCCTATTCAAACAATATATCCGATAAAGATAAAGATGGTACATTGCTTCAGGAACAGTTTGAAGCATATAGTTATTCCGGAGTCGATTCTGCAAGTGGTGAGCTTCTGCTCATACATGCATCCAAAGAGTACTATCTCTACCATTCAAAATTATTGACTGCGGCATATTCGAGCGGGCCATTTTCAGAGCCGGTTCAAATGTATTCCAATATTAACGGAGGTTTTGGCGTTTTTGCAGGATTTTACCCTTATAAAGTCCTGGTTACTTTATAAACCCTGCTTATGATACTAAATTTAATGCGTTTATTCCCTGCTTTTGTTGCATAAACTAAGCCTTAATTGTTAAATTTGTCTGTATTTCTAATACCATTATGACAGGCAACACTTTTGGAAAATTATTTACCCTCACCAGCTTTGGTGAATCGCATGGCGAAGCCATGGGAGGAATAATCGATGGCTGCCCTGCCGGACTGTTTATTGACCTTGATTTTATACAAGCTGAACTTGATCGGAGAAAGCCCGGCCAATCATCAATAGTTAGCCAAAGAAAAGAAAGTGACAAGGTAGAGTTCATGTCCGGCATATTTGATGAGAAAACTACCGGTACTCCAATTGGTTTTATTGTTAAGAATGAAAACCAAAAAAACAAAGACTACGAGCATATTGCTGATGCATATCGCCCCTCCCATGCAGATTACACTTACGATGCAAAATATGGCATACGTGATTATAATGGTGGCGGCCGTTCTTCTGCGCGCGAAACAGTGAGCCGTGTTGTTGCCGGTGCTGTTGCCAAATTGATTTTAAAAAAACACAATATAACCGTGCAAGCCTATACTTCACAGGTAGGCGATATTCAGCTGCTGAAAGATTACCATCTCCTTGACCTTTCCAAAACCGACTTAAACAGCGTTCGCTGCCCGGACGAATTGATAGCCGATACGATGATACAGCGCATCGAGCAGGTAAGAAAAGCGGGCGATACGATTGGAGGCGTTATTTCATGTGTAATAAAAGGTACACCGGCTGGCCTTGGTGAACCGGTATTTGATAAACTTCATGCCGATTTGGGTAAAGCGATGCTCAGTATTAATGCCGTAAAAGGCTTTGAATATGGAAGCGGCTTTGAAGGGACAAAAATGAATGGAAGCAAGCACAACGATCTGTTTGTTCCCGATGGCAGCAAAATTAAAACCAGCACCAACCATTCAGGAGGGATACAAGGCGGTATAAGCAATGGGGAAGACATTTATTTCAGGGTAGCTTTCAAGCCTGTGGCGACTATTATGCAGAAACAAAACACGGTAAATTCAAAAGGGGAACCGGTAGAAATGACAGGAAAAGGCCGGCATGATCCTTGTGTACTACCACGCGCGGTGCCTATTGTTGAGGCAATGGCTGCACTTGTGCTTGCCGACCACTTATTGAGGAATAAAAGTGTAAAAATGTAATTTTTCAAAACAAGTAAACGTTAAACTAAAAGGATATAAAACCACATCACTAAACCAAAACCATGACAACAGAAACACCAAAAAAGAAAAAAAGTCTTATCCGCAGAATCCTCAAATGGACAGGTATTACTTTCCTGCTACTATTGGTTTTAATTATCTCTGCTCCCTTTTTGTTCAAGAAGCAGATTGTACAACTCGTAAAAGACAAAGCCAATGAAAACCTGAACGCGAAAGTAAATTTCGGTGAGTTTGGGTTAACCCTTATTAAATCTTTTCCGGACTTTACCCTTTCTATTGATGATGTAAGTGTAGCAAATATCGGGGAGTTTGAAGGCGACACATTAATCTACGCCAAAAATATTACTATCGGTTTAAACCTGATGAGCGTTATCAAAGGTGAGCAGTATAAAATAAATACCATCTCACTGGACCAGCCGCGTATTCACGCTTTGGTATTAAAAGATGGTAAAGCAAACTGGGACATTACAAAACCTTCAGCTGATACAGCAGTTGCAAAGCCTGCTGCACCTGAAGAATCTGCTCCTTTCAAAATGACTCTTCAGAAGTTCGAAATTAAAAACGGATACATTGTTTATGACGATGCATCTCTTGATTTTAAAACAGTACTGGTGAATATGAACCATACTTTAAGTGGTGACTTTACGGAAAGTAATTTCCTATTGGAAACACTTACTGAAATTGAGAAGTTCTCCATGAATTATGGCGGTGTTGCCTATATGACCAAAGTAAAAACCCGCATCAAGGCAGATATGGATGCCGATATGCCCAACTTTAAATTTACATTTAAAAACAATGAATTCTCCTTCAATGAGCTTACTTTAGGGCTTGATGGCTACTTCGCAATGCCTAAAGACGATATGGATATGGATTTGAAATTTAAAGCCAACCAGACAGAATTTAAGAATATTTTATCGCTTGTACCGGGTGTATATACTGCTGACTTTAAGGATGTAAAAACTTCAGGCTTATTGGCATTAGACGGTTTTGCAAAAGGTATTTACAATGATAAAACAATGCCAGCATTTGGCCTTAAATTAAGCATTAAGGACGCCATGTTCCAGTACCCGTCATTACCAAAGGCTGTTACCAACATACAAGTGGACCTTGCTGTTAACAACAAAACAGGTGTTCCTGATGCAACCATTATTGATTTGAACAAATTCCATGTGGAATTAGCCGGCAACCCGGTGGATGCAAAACTGCATTTATCCACTCCTGTTTCTGATGCAAATATCGATGCTGCAGTGAAAGCCAAAATCAACATAGCAAGCGTAAAAGATGTTATCCCTCTTGAAAAAGGGGATGAGTTAAATGGGATGGTTACTGCCGACATTACCATGAAAGGCCGTATGTCGTCCATCGAAAAAGAACAGTACGAAAACTTTGATGCCAAGGGTAACCTGACTGTTACAGATATGAATTATAAAACGTCAAGCTTAAACTACCCTACCAAAATCAATAAGCTGAATATGAACTTTACTCCACAGTTTGTTGAGCTTGCGCAGTTTGATGCTAAGGTTGGGAAGAGCGATATGCAGGTGGATGGCAAGATTGAGAATTTCTTACAATACGCATTAAAGGATTCTCTGCTAAAAGGTTCCTTCAACTTCAAATCATCTGTACTTGACCTGAATGAATTTACTGCCTCAGACGAAGCTGCAGCACAACCAGCAGCTGCTGATACAGCTTCTGCAATGAGCGTTGTAGAAGTACCATCTAACCTGGACGTGGCACTAAATGCAACGGTAGGAAAAATACTGTATGACAACTTAGTAATTACCGATGTAACAGGTGGTGTAAAAGTAAAAAACAGCACTGCTTCCTTAAACGCCCTTAAAATGACCTTTAAGGATTTGGAAGGTACTATGGCGCTTAGTGGAAGCTACAATACAAGAAACGTAAGAAGGCCAGGGGTTGATTTCGATATAGACATTGCAAATTTTGATATTACAAAAACCTTCGCAGCGTTCAATACCGTGCAAAAACTTGCTCCTATTGGAAAATATGCAAAAGGAAAATTCGGGACACAGCTGAAGTTTGTTGCAACACTGGACGCCCACATGGAACCAGATTTAAAAACACTCAGTGGGGATGGAAAATTAATGACTACCAATGTGGTAGTGGAAGGTTTTGAACCAATCAACAAGCTGGCAGATGCAATAAAACAGCCTAAATACAAGAAAGTAGCTTTCGAAAACATAAATGCAAGCTACCACTTTAGAAATGGAAGAGTGGAAGTGGATGAGATGCCGGTAAAAATGGGTGCTGTTTCTGCAACCGTAAAAGGCTCTACAGGTTTTGATCAAACCATTGATTACACATGGAACCTGGAGATGCCTATGTCTGAGCTGGGTGGCCAGGCAAATGCACTTGCAGCGGGGCTTCTTGGCCAGCTCAACAAAACAGCAGGAACGAACATGAAGCTGGGTGATAAAATAAAAGTGAAAGCCTTGTTTGGTGGAACTGCAACTCAGCCAACAGTTAAAGTGCTGCCTATGGGCGCAGAAAGCACACAGGATGTGAAAGAGCAGGTAAAGGAGCAGGTGAAAGAAGTCATCACTCAGAAAATTGATGATGCCAAAGAAAAAGCACGTGCTGAAGCCGACAAGATCATGAAAGATGCACAGGCACAGGCGGCTAAAATAAAAGCGGATGCACAGACTTTAGCTGATAAAACAAGAGCCGAAGGTTATGCAGCGGTTGACAAAACGGTGAATGATGCAAAAAATCCAATCGCTAAAAATGCTGCCAAACTTGCTGCTCCTGCTGCTAAAAAAGAAGTGGATAAAAAAGTGGCTAACATTTTATCCGAAGCAGACAAAAAAGCAAATGATATTCTGAACAAAGCAAAATCCGAGTCAGATAAAAAATTGCAGTAGTTTGTAAAAATTTACCACAGATTCTCAGATTAAAACTTATATTTTAAAATCTGTGAATCTGTGGTTAATAAAAGCAAAACAAAACAAAGTGAAATCGATTTTTGTGCTCTTTTGAAATTACATTAGTTTAAAGTATCTTTTTCTGCATTTCCCGTTTTATTGTATATGAACTCCATTAAAAAAATAATTCTGTTCCTGATATTTAGTATTGTTGTATTTCCGGGCGTTGCGCAGGATGACAAAGAAGAAGACGATTGCGGAAAAACAGAAAATAAAAAAGCAAGAAAATTATACGAACAGGGAACTGACAGGAAAAACAAGAAAGAAGAGCGCCTTGCATTTCTTAAACAGGCACTGGAACTGGACCCGGATTATGTAGATGCAAATTTTGCTTATGCGGAGGAGCGTATTAAAACGCTGATTCTTGACAGACAGCCATTTAAACCTGCCGAGCCTTATTATTTAAAGGTGATAGAAGCCTGTCCTAAATACCACTCAAATCCCTACTACTATCTCGGTTTTTCCTATTACGAGGAAGAAAAATGGGAAGAGGCCGTTAAATACCTTAAAATGTTTCTCGACTTCAAAGAAGACGATGAAAAAAAGTATCACAAAAGCTATGATAATTTGCGTTATGAGGCGAAACAAATGATGAAGTATGCAAAATTATATACTGATTTGTTTAATCCTGTACCATTTGATCCTAATCCTGTGAATGGCGTATGTACTGAAAGAGATGAATATTTACCAATTATTTCGCCCGATGACGAAATGATTTTGTTTACAAGGAAACAACCTTATACTGACCGAAGCGGAATCTCAGGTGTGATTACAGATAAAGAACAGGAATTGTTCAGCTTCAGCAAACGTGACCCTGCTACAGGCCAGTTTGACAAAGGCAAACGGATGCCCTACCCTTTCAACAAGAACGGCAGCGAAGGCGGTGCTACCATGTCCATCGATAACAAGCACCTGTTTTTCACAGTTTGTAAAAGCGAAGGTGGTGCGCAGGCCAACTGCGACATTTACTATTCCGACCTTGTGAACGGGCAGTGGACCGAAGCACAGAAGGTTGAAGGTATCAACGACCCTGTTTACTGGGATTCTCAGCCATCACTTGCTTCCGATGGAAAAACACTGTATTTCTGCAGCGACCGTCCGGGCGGACGTGGTGGTGTTGATATATACAAAGCGGTTAAAAATACGGCTACCGGAATCTGGAGTGCACCTGAAAACCTTGGACCCGTTATCAATAGCAGTGGCAGTGAATTCTCGCCTTTTGTACATTCCGATTTTCAAACACTTTATTTTTCCTCCGATGGTCACCCGGGTGTAGGTGGTGCCGATATATTTATTGCCCGCAAAGGGGATGACGGCAAATGGCAGGAACCTAAAAACATGGGTGTTCCGATCAATACAACTGGTGATGACCTAGGCTTTTTTGTAAGCACTGACGGGCATCTTGGGTATTTTGCATCCAACCTCCCTTCACGGGCTAAAGGCAAATCAGTTGGGGGATATGACATTTATTCTTTTGAATTATACAAAGAAGCACGGCCGGATGAAGTTGCTTTTATTAAAGGGAAAGTAGAAGACAAAGCCAATAGCAGCGATAAAAAATTCAATGTCGAAATTAAAGATGCATCGAGCAAAAAAGTGACAGATGCGGTGGTTGATACCAATAGCGGTGAGTACATGGCCATTGTAAATACAAAAGTGAAAAGCGATTTAATTGTTTCTGTAAAAAAAGACAATTATGCATTCAGCTCCCAGCTGATAGCGAAAGACTCTATTAAAGATTCCAAGCCAATGAAAATTGATAATATTGCTGTAGATTCCCTAAAAATAGGTCAGACATATACACTCAACAATATTTATTACAAAACCAATTCGGCAGATTTGGATCCACGTTCTGTAATTGTGATTGAAGAATTTGTTGAATTTTTAAAAGCCAATCCCAGCATAAAAATTGAAGTTTACGGGCATACGGATAATGTTGGTAATCCACAGTCCAACCTTGCCTTATCCACAGACCGTGCATTTACCGTGCGTGATTTGCTCGTATCAAAAGGTATTGAAGAAAAGCGCCTGATTGCATTCAAAGGTTTTGGTGCATCTAAACCGATTGCAGACAACCTTACCGAAGCCGGCAGGGCGAAGAACAGGAGAACCGAGTTTGCGATTGTGGGGAAATAAATAATTTCTTGATTACACCTTCATGTATAAAAAGGCTAATAGCCTTCCCACATTTCTCGACCAGCTCGAAATGACAGCGCGCAGGTCATTTCGAGCTGGTCGAGAAACGAGCGATTGCTGAAATTTTCTTGGGTACGTTAATAAAACAGAGAAAAATTTCAATCTTCATCTAATAGAATACTACCACGAAAAAATATCTTTCACTGAATGCGGCCGTTCACGGCCCCTCCAGCTAAAATCTTTCAATCGCAGCTCTTTCGCATCAATATCATTAAGAGGATACAGCGTAGCTTCAGGCTTGGAGATAAAAGTGATGTGATCGATTTTTTTGTCTTTCATATAAATATTCAACTTGCCGCAATCGGCACGGTTAACAGAAGTTATTTTATCTTTCTCCTTCGCAAAATAAATAGTTTGTCCATTGCCATCTACCTTTATCATGTACAAATCATTTTTCTTAAAATAACCTTTAATGTATTTCCCTTTTATCTGGTTGTATCGCGCACTGTCTTCCTGAGATGTTATAAACCCACCAGTTGTAAGCTCCAATGACTGTATTGCTTTACCGCCAGTCTGAATTTTCATGCTATCGGCCGTAAGTTGGTTTTCCTGCGACCAGATAACAGGTTTTCCATACAATCGCATCATGGAATCTGCCATAGTATAAACCATTGAGTCGCATTTCCCCTGCAGATCATTTTTATAGAATTTCACTTTGTGGTGTGCATATAAGCGTTTACCTGTAGCAGGTGCAGCTTTGCCCACAAGCTTTGTTTCTGAAGGAACAGGAAAATCCTCGTCCTTATTTTTTTGTTTTTTATTCTTTGAATCTTTTCCCTTCTTAGAATCCTTTTTATTTTTCGATTCCTTGTCTGTATCTTTTTGAACAATCGCAACCTTTGGCTTATCACCGATTACCCGCAATGTATCGGCATGAAGGTATAAAGTATCTTTATCATACCGCTGTGTGAGCAACGCATGACCAGTAACATAGGACATATCATCTATCTCATAGTGGATGGCATAATCACCGCCAACAGTAATATTCTGAGCAGTATCAATAATCACAACATTACCAAACCCTCTGCCAATCCCCTGTTTACGATCATAAAAAAGACTGTCGCCCGACATCTTTTGTTCTTTGCTATTGATGTATGCATTCTTACTGAAACGGGATAAATCATTGCCAGTATCATACCAGCCATCTTCGCAGTATATGAGGTTCTCTTTGCTTTTAATGGTTGTAGGCCCAAGAAAATAGGTCATTTTTGTTACTGTATTGTAACGCATGGTATCACAGTTGATCACAAACTGCGGGTTGGTAACTACTACATTTTTTTTGAAATGCACTTCATTGTTTTTTGAATAGAATGAACCTCTTTCGCTTGTCAGCACATTTTCTTTACTTACAATCTTACCGGGCGTATTGTAAAATCCGGTCCCTGTGGCAATATCATAATTCAGCACATCCGTTGTAAGCTGCATATCACCTTTATCCACTCTTACATTATTGGTAAGCACAGCCATACGGTTATCGCCATTGTATTTCAGCAGATCACCATACAGAGTAACGCCATCACTTTGCTGAATACGTACATGTCCAAAAGCATCCAGTGAATTATCCTTGTAGAAATAAGCGCTATCACAAAAGAGCAGCGCATTCTCATGTTTGAACTGAACATCGCCAATCAAGCGCTTTGCACCATCTGCAATGTCGTTTGATGATTTTAGTGAGCCTGCATTTACAATCTCCACTCTGCGTTGAGAATAAGCGAACACATGCGCAAACAGCAATAAAAGCAAAAGAATACTTCCTTTCCTGTTTACAGGAAGAAAGTGTTTTTTCAAAATTGTATTCAACGAATATACTGTCAATGTATTCACAGCTTGTTTTCTTTCCTTAGGGAAGAGCTGGAGAAGGTGTTCTCATCAAGGTTTGTGTACGGTTAGGACCAACAGAAACAACTGAAATAGGGACACCTGTTTCGCGCTCAATGAATGCAATATACTCATTTAATGCGTCAGGTATCTGCTCAGAACTGTTAAGACCTGTTAAATCCTGGTTCCAGCCTTTTAAATCTTTGTAAACAGGAGATAATAATTCAGGTGAATATTCGTATGGAAGGTAATCAATCTGTTTACCCTGGTAATTGTAATGCGTGCATACTTTAATGGTTTCGAAGCCGCTCAAAATATCTGCTTTCATCATCATCAATTCTGTAACGCCATTGATCATAATCGCATATTTAAGTGCCGGCAAATCAAGCCAGCCAGTACGTCTAGGTCGGCCTGTAGTAGCCCCAAACTCCCTTCCGGTTTTACGGATTTGCTCACCGGTTTCATCGTTCAGCTCCGTAGGGAAAGGTCCGCTGCCCACACGGGTACAGTACGCTTTGAAAATACCAATTACATTCCCAATTTTATTCGGAGCAATTCCCAAGCCGGTGCAGGCACCAGCACAAATAGTATTGGAGGAAGTAACGAAAGGATAAGAGCCAAAATCAATGTCCAGTAAAGAGCCCTGTGCACCTTCCGCCAGAATTGCTTTGTTCGCTTTTAGTGCTTCATCGATATAGTGTTCGCTTTCTACGTGCTTCAGGCTCTTCAGCACTTCAATACCCTCGAACCAGGCCGGTTCAAGCTCGGCCAGGTTAAACTCATAATTGTGAAAAGCCAGCAACTGCTTGTGTTTTTCAACCAATGCATTGTATTTATCTTTAAAATCCGGACGGTCAATATCACCAACCCGCAAGCCATTACGCCCTGTTTTGTCCATATAAGTGGGGCCAATGCCTTTCAGTGTAGAACCTATTTTTTCTTTGCCTTTGCTCGCTTCAGAAGCGGCATCCAGCAAACGGTGCGTAGGCAGGATCAGATGCGCACGTTTCGAAAGAATAAGCTTGGATTTTACATCCACATTTAATTTCAGCAATGCGTCAATTTCCTTTTTAAATATTACCGGATCAATCACCACACCATTACCAACGATGTTTATTTTTTTGTCATGAAAAATACCGGAAGGGATAGTATGCAATACATGCTTTATACCATTAAATTCCAACGTATGCCCCGCATTAGGTCCTCCCTGAAAACGACCAATAATGTCATATTTAGGAGTTAATACATCTACAATTTTCCCTTTTCCTTCGTCTCCCCACTGAAGACCCAATAATACATCTACTTTCATTTTTTACTGATAACGAATTTTTACGAATTTACTTGGTTATGGATAGTGAATAGTTACGAATTTACGAGTCTATACCTCTATCTCCTGTTCTTTATTACCTATCCACTCAACCACCTGTCCTTTTACTGCCTATTGCCAACTTTTTAATTGCCTACTGCTTGATTGTTCAAATTGTCAAATTATTTATAAAGTACTTCCAGGGCCTCTTCCTCATCCTCGCACACATTGAAAATACTGTCGAGTTTTGTGATAACCAGCAGCTCAGTAATCTTTTTATTTACACAACAAATTGCGGTATCACCAGAGGCTTTACGCGTTCTTGTCAGTATATTTATCAAAACGTTTAATCCGCTGCTATTGATATAATCCAGCTTCTGAAGGTTAAGCACTATTTTATTTTGTCCACTTGCAATGATAGCGTCAATTTCTGCAAGCAGCTCCTGACCCTGGTTTCTGTCGATAAGCTCACCACTTAAATGAAACACATGAGTATGATGTTGTTTGCCTGATTTATATCCGAATATCATAGTTTGATTATTTTATTTGTTTTCTTCAGGGTATATTTAAATTATGAAACTTCTTTAGCCGACAGAGATAACGCCTTTTTATTTTTTGCATTGTGGTGCTCACAAGTACCGTTTTTAGCAAGCTTACCGCATTTTCCAAATAAATTCAATGAATGATGATCAATTTGGAAATTCAAAATTTCACCTGCTGTTTTTTGGATTTGCAGCAAGCGCGGATCACAGAACTCAAATACCTTCTCGCAATCCTGGCAAATCAAATGATCGTGCTGTTTAAATTCATAGGACTTTTCAAACTGTGCCAGGTTTTTACCAAACTGGTGCTTGGTAACAAGATTACAGTTCAACAGCAGTTCTATGGTATTATACAGTGTGGCACGGCTCACACGGTATTTTTTATTTTTCATCTGGATGTAAAGCGATTCAATATCGAAATGTTCGCTTTGCGAATAGATTTCATTCAGTATAGCAAAACGTTCCGGGGTTTTCCGGTGTCCCTGCTTTACTAAATATTCTTCAAAAATTTGTCTGACGGTTTCTTTGGTATCAACAACTGACATGGCTGCTCCTAATTATATAGTAAAAATACAAAAAAGAATTAGAAGTTGGGGAGCAGATTGTGTGAATTAATTTGAGGAGGAAAGTTATTGGTCATTGGGTTATTTGTTATCAGTTATAAGTTATTAATTATTGGGTTATCCGTTATTGGTATAAGCAGTTACTAAACAATATAACAACCTGTATCAGATAACTTTACAAACGCAACCGATAACCCAATAACTTATAACTTTCATAACTTAATAACCCAATAACTATTAACAACAACGCTACTGCCCATCCATACGTGTAACCGTCAATACACCATTCACCGTTTTCAGTTTTTTCATCAGCTCAGTAAGGTGGTGCGTATCGTGTACAAACACCATTACCGTACCCTCAAAAGTACCATCATTGGTATCGAAGCTGATGGAACGCATGTTGATGTTGTGCTCATTTGAAATAATTTTGGTGATGTTGTTTACCAACCCCACCTCATCAATCCCGGTAATTTTTATTCCGGCAAGGAAAGAAATAAGCTCAGGGGTGGTCCATTTCGCCTTTACTACACGGTAAGCATAATTTGACAGTAATTGCAGCGCATTCGGGCAGTTCACACGGTGTATTTTAATCCCTTCGCTCACTGTAATAAATCCAAAAACGTCATCGCCCGGAATAGGGTTGCAGCAGGGTGCAAGTTTATAATCGATCTTTTGAAGGTTTTCGCCAATCACAAGCATATCGGACTTACCACGTGCACTTTCCACCATCTGCTCCAGTGTTTTGGTATTGTCCTCTTTCTTTATACTGCCTGATTTATGAACAATCTTACCATGCTCCTGGCTAAAATCCTTTAAATGTTTTACATCTATATTACCTACGGCAATACGGTAAAATAACTCCTGGCTGCTTGGTAGTTTGAAGTAATTAGCGAGGTCATTAATATTGGAGATAGTAAAATCAATTTTCAAATGATTGAACTTACGTTCCAGTATTTCACGGCCTTCTTCCGCCACTTTGCGCTTCTCTTCCTTTAATGCATTTTTGATTTTAGACTTTGCATTCGCAGTAACTACGTAACCCAGCCAGTCTTCTTTGGGCACCTGCTTGTTGGATGTTAATATTTCCACCTGGTCACCGCTTTTCAGCTTGTAGCTCAATGGTACCAGCTTATGATTTACTTTTGCCCCAATGCACTTCTCCCCTATCTTAGAATGTATGTCAAACGCAAAGTCAAGCGCAGTAGAGTTTACAGGCAATGTTTTAATCTCGCCCTTTGGAGTAAACACAAAAATTTCTTCAGCAAATAAATTGAGTTTAAAGTCATCCAGGAATTCCATTGCATTTTCATTGGGACTTTCCAGGATCTCACGGATTTTTCTCAACCAATCGTCCAGCTGATTCTCGTTTCCGCTGTTTTTATATTTCCAGTGGGCAGCATACCCTTTTTCGGCCAGTTCGTCCATCCGTACAGAACGGATTTGTACCTCCACCCAGTTTCCATCAGGACCCATTACCGTAGCATGCAAACTTTCATAACCGTTGGCTTTCGGGGTCGAAATCCAATCGCGCAAGCGTTCGGGGCTGGGATGATAGAAGTCGGTAACAATAGAGTAAACCCTCCAGCAGTCGGCCTTTTCACGATCAGGCGGAGAATCAATAATGATACGGATAGCAAATAAGTCAAAAATATTCTCAAAGGTTACGCCTTTGGTCTTTATCTTATTATTAATGGAAAAAATGGATTTCGGGCGACCATAAATTTTGAATTTCATTCCCTGCTCTTCAAGGATTTCCTTGATGGGTTCAATGAACTTAGAAATGAATTTTTTGCGCTCTGCTTCTCCTTCTTTCAGTAATTCCTGAATTTCAAGATAAGTTTCCGGCTCAGTATACTTTAAGCCTAAATCTTCCAGCTCGCTTTTAATTGCATTCAGGCCCAGACGGTGTGCCAAAGGAGCATATAAATAAAGGGTTTCGGAAGCAATCTTCAATTGCTTATCACGCTTCATGCTTTCAAGCGTGCGCATGTTGTGCAGACGGTCAGCAAGCTTGATAAGGATTACACGTACATCATCCGAAAGCGTAAGCAACATTTTACGAAAGTTCTCTGCCTGCAGCGATGAGCTTTGATCAAACACACCGGAAATTTTGGTGAGTCCGTCAATAATTTTTGCCTCTTTTTCACCAAACGAAACTCGTATATCATCCAGCGTAATTTCTGTATCCTCAACCACATCGTGCAACAAGGCACAAACAACAGAAGTTGTACCTAAGCCAATCTCTTCAGCACAAATCTGGGCAACGGCAATGGGGTGGTAAATATAAGGCTCACCTGATTTTCTGCGCATGTCCTTATGCGCTTCGAGGGCAATGTCGAAAGCTTTGCGTATAAGCAGTTTGTCGCCTTTTTCAAGTGTTCTTCGACATGCCTTTAATAACTCCTTATAGCGTTTTAATATTTCTTTTTTCTCTGCTTCTAAATCAATTGTTGGTAATTCTGCCATAGTTACTAATAACGAATTATTACGAATTTACTGGTTACGAACAAACGGATTGTTACTAATTTACTAAATATTATTTTTATACTTTTTGAAAGACTATTCTGTTCACCCATTCTTGGTCATCAGCGGAATTGTTTCGCAAATTCGTAACAATTCGTCTATCTGTAATCCCTAAGCGTGCTGTGTTTGTAAAAGGCTCAAGCTTCTGTACAAGCCGTTCTCGTGGTGCATCAGCTCATCGTGTGTGCCGCTTTCACGTACCACCCCCTGCTCAATAACAACAATTTTATCTGCTTTACGGATAGTCGACAAGCGATGCGCAATAACAAAAGAAGTACGTCCTACCATTAGCTTATCCAGCGCCTCCTGAACCACTCTTTCAGATTCTGAATCCAGTGAACTGGTAGCCTCATCCATTATTAAAATGCTTGGGTCCTTCAGCACCGCACGGGCAATGGCGATACGCTGGCGTTGTCCACCCGAAAGCTTAATCCCCCTCTCACCTACTATTGTTTCAAACTTTTCAGGAAACATATCAATAAACTCGAGTGCGTTGGCTTTGCGGGCGGCCTCTGTAATCTCTGCTATTGTTGCATTCGGTTTTCCATATGCAATATTCTCCCTGATGGTACCACCAAAAAGCAGCACGTCTTGTGGTACAATAGCCATATTGTTGCGCAATTCCGTTAGCGGAAAGCTTTTCGCATCCTTTCCATCAATCAGCAGGGTGCCATTTTCAGGGTCATAAAAACGCAGCAGCAACCCGATTAGTGTTGATTTACCGGAGCCACTGGGACCAACAATGGCAACCGTTTCACCTTTTCTGGCACTCAGGTTAATATTCTTCAACACCTGTATCTCCTTACGGGATGGGTAAGTAAATGCAACATCCTTAAACTCCACGTTACCTTCTATTCGTCTCACAGCAGTTTGAACGGAATTAATATCAATGTTCTCAGGCTGCTCGTCCAGGATTTCAAATACCCTTTCAACAGAGCCTATCGCCTTTTGAATCTGTGCATACAACTCAGCAATACCGCCAAATGACGCACCAACAAAAGCAGAATATAAAATAAATGAAATTAAATCCCCAATCTGCAATTGTTTTTGCGATGCAAGATACACCCCATACCAGATAACAGCCACAATAGCGCCAAACAGACAAAAGATGATGAACGATGCAAAACCTCCCCTGTATTTACCACCTTTGATGCCATATTTTATAATCTCTTCGGTGCTTTTTTTGTAACGAAGGTTTTCAAAAAATTCATTTGCAAACGCTTTTACATTCACAATACCCTGCAATGTTTCTTCAATTACCGTGTTGGATTCAGCGACTTTCTCCTGTACAAGCTTGGAAGTTTTACGGATAAAACGTCCAAAAATCACTGCTGCAACAGCCACTACAGGAACAATAGCAAGCATTAATAAGGTAAGCTTTGGAGAAATAAACAACAGCAGGATAATACCTCCCACAATCAGCATAAACTGGCGTAAAAACTCAGCAATTGTTGTGGTTAATGTATCCTGTATCTGGGAAATATCAGCAGACATACGGCTGTTCAGATCACCAACACGCTGCTGCACAAAATAACTCATCGGAAGCTTAATTAAATGGGAATATACAGCCTGGCGCAGGGAAGCCAAAGTGTTTTCGGTATAATTCACAAACAGATACACCCTAAAATAAGAAAAAACAGACTGAAGAGCAAGGACAACAATCAGATAAATACCAATATCATTCATATTCGAAAAGTATTTTTGCTCAAAATCCTTTACGAACCCACCCATCATGTTGCCGTTTTGCACCATAGTTGCTGGTGCTTGGGGATCAATAACATTTATTAATCCGCCAAGCATAATAGGAAACAATAAAGCCGTGAATGCCGTAAGAACAAGAAAAAGCATTCCTAAATACAGTTTCCACTTGTGCTTGCCGGTATATTGAAACAAACGAAGCGATTTTTTTAAAGAATCTTTATTAACTTTTGCTTTGGGAAGCTCGTCTGTATCTTTGACCTTACGTGCCATTTTTTATAAAAATTAGGAGATAAAGGTACAAACTATTTGTTGAATGGCTATATACTGCAGGAAGAGAATGACAAGAGTATAACTGTGCTTTTCTCCATTTTTCAATAAGAATGTTTGCTTTTATTATCAATAAATGCAAACAGAATAATTTCACTTTTAGTGACGTAATAAATCAACGATGTTTGCTTTGATATTACAGCTTTACGAAGATTTTTCTTTTTTGATAATGGGTGTAACCTGCTGTTTCTGGATACTAAATGTAATAAATCAAACACCTTCTTTTCAAAGGATTCCGCAACTTTAACATTCCATTTTTTAAAATAAATTCAAGTGCTTCCAGATAGGTTTTTTCAGCTTCAGCAGACCAAACTATTTCAAGCATTCCTTAATCTATTTTTTATGTTTACGGATTAAAGCATTCGATTTAGCAATTACCTCCTCGTGTGAATGCAGACGACCGGATTTTATGTCTTTCAAACCTTTTTCAATAGTCGCCTTTTCCTTTGCAGATAGCTCATCCCACCAGTCTTTTTCCTGTGAAGTTTGTTTGGATAACAGGGTATATATGGCTTTAAGTGTTTGATTATCAGAAATAACATCAACCAATTGATGGA
>FRDC01003300.1_pt1 | contig 69780 bp, 68 predicted proteins | sample 1106171 | NCBI WGS metagenome assembly FRDC01 (sample SAMEA3930566, study PRJEB13176) | freshwater metagenome | biome: Drinking water system; feature: drinking water; material: water | place: Singapore | collected 2014-12-20 | reverse complement strand
GCGGCTCGCCCATGCCCATCATCACGATGTTGGACAGCAACCGCCCATCGCGCGGGGATGGCCATTCGCCAAGCGCGTCGCGGCAAACCATCACCTGCGCCAATATCTCGCCGGCGGTCAAATTGCGCACCAATTTTTGCGTGCCGGTGTGGCAAAATTTGCACGTCAAAGTGCAACCGACTTGCGACGATACGCATAATGTGCCGCGGTCTTCTTCGGGAATGAATACAGATTCGACTTCATTGCCGTCGGGGAATTGCATCAACCATTTGCGCGTGCCGTCATGGGATATCTGCTCGGACGTGATTTTCGGCCGATCCAACACATAATGCGATGCCAATAACGCACGCACCGGTTTGGCCAGGGTGGTCATTTCATCGAACGATTTGGCGCCGCGATGATATATCCAATGCGCCAATTGTTTGGCACGAAAGGCGGGCAGGCCAAGCCTTGCCATCTCGGCGGATAGGCTATCCGCGCCCATGCCGATTAAATTTTTACGGCCATCAATAGCCGAATCCGGCGGAATCAACGCGGTAGCACATAAAGACATCTAAAAAACCCTGATCAAAATAATCGTTCTAAAGTAATCGCCCCGAAACCTGTCATCCCGTCCAGCCACTAAATGGCCAAAAAAACTGGTGTTTAAATTGACTATTGTTTTCTTGTGGCCATTTAGTGGCTGGACGGCACTATAGCACAGCTCAAGTGTTTTAAAAGGATATTCTAGCTAGAAAGCTCGGCAAGGCCTTTAAAATGCGCCAAGGCTTCGGGATTGGCCAAGGATTCGATGTTTTTGACCGCGCGGCCATGTACAATTTCGCGCACCGCCAATTCGACGATTTTTCCCGATTTGGTACGCGGGATATCCGGCACCTGGATGATTTTCGCGGGAACGTGACGCGGGCTGGCGTTATTTTTGATTTGCGTCGATATGGTTTTTTTCAATTCATCATCCAATTTAATGCCGTCGCGCAGTTTGACGAATAAAACAACCCGCACGTCATTATCCCAATCTTGGCCGATGACCAAGGATTCGACCACTTGGGGTAAAATTTCCACCTGGCGGTATATTTCGGCGGTGCCAATCCGCACCCCGCCGGGTTTTAACGTCGTATCCGAACGGCCATAAATTACAAAGCCGCCGCGCGGCGTTTGTTCGGCATAATCGCTGTGACACCAAATATTGGGGATTTTCGCGAAATAAGCCGCGTGATATTTTTCGCGATCCGCGTCGTTCCAAAAATAAATCGGCTGACATGGGAAAGAACGCAAACAGGCAAGCTCGCCCTTCTCGCCGATCAGTTTCTTGCCGTCATCATCAACAACCGCAATATCCATGCCCAAGCCCGCAACCTGAATTTCGCCGCGATAAACCGGTGATATCGGCGAACCCAATACCAAGCAAGATACAACATCGGTGCCGCCCGATATCGACGACAAGCAAATATCCGGCTTGACGTTTTTATAGATGAAATCGAATCCTTCGGGTGATAACGGCGATCCAGTCGATGTTATCAATCGCAATGCCGAAAGATCATGCGTGGCGGCTGGGCGCAAATCCAATTTGCTGACCGCGTCGATAAATTTTGCCGCCGTGCCGAACAACGTCGCCCGGTTTTCGGATAAAAAATCGAAAATGATTTGCCCGCGGCGTTGGAACGGAAAGCCATCGTACAGCAGCAATGTTGCGGAGGACGCCAAGGCCGACACCAGCCAATTCCACATCATCCAGCCGCAGGTGGTATAATAAAATACCCGGTCGCCCGGCTTGACGTCGGATTGCAATTGATGTTCCTTCAGATGTTGAATCAATGTGCCGCCAACGCCATGCACGATGCATTTGGGAACGCCGGTAGTGCCGGATGAAAACAGAATAAACAACGGATGGTTGAACGGCACGCGCACGAAATCGATTTCGCTTGCGGGCGATACCGGAATTGACGCGTCGCCAAACAATACCGCATTTTTAATGCCGGAAATATCGGGGGTGCTTGAGACAAAGGGGATGATAATGACCCGCTCAACGGTCGGCAATTTGGCGACGATGTCGCGGACTTTACCCAAACAATCGACCGGCTGGCCTTTGTAATAATAGCCATCGACCGACACAAAAACTTTCGGTTCAATTTGTCCAAACCGATCCAATACGCCTTGCACGCCGAAATCGGGCGAACAAGACGACCACACCCCGCCCAAACTGGTGGCAGCCAGCATGGCGATGATCGTCTCGGGCATATTGGGCACAAAGCCGCAAACCCGGTCACCGGCGGATAAACTGATTTTCCGAAAATAAGCATGCAGAGAAGCGGTTTTTTGATACAACTCTGCAAAAGAAAGTGTCTTCTTTATTTTTTCCTCTCCCCAAAATATAATTGCCGGATCGTCGGAGTTTTTTTGCCGCAGCAGATTTTCGGCGTAATTCAATCGGGCGTTGGGAAACCAAACGCTTGCTTCAATCCGATCGGGGCTTTCTAAAACACCTGCACCCTTGTCGCCAATCATGCCGCAAAAATCCCATACGCTGTCCCAAAACTCGGCACGGCGATCCACGCTCCATTGCCACAGAGATGGATAATCGCTGATCGACAAACGATATTTTCGATTCACGCCATCGATGAACCGTGTGATATTGGCGTCTTTACGCATGGCGTCAGTCGGTTGCCATAACATCTCGGGCGCATTGCCGGATAAGTCACGGTTGTTCATAGGCATTGCAGATTGGGGCATAGGGCGATCTCGAAATTGAATTGCGGAATATCACGGTTTTACTATAATTACTCTCCGCGCGAAAGGATTTAATCTTGGCTGGGTTTTATGCATATTGGCGATCCCTATCGACCATTGCGCGCGCGGTGATTTGGAATTTAATTTCCGGCATCGTTTTCTCGATGATGAGCACGATGGTCAAATACACTGGCCAGAATTTGCCCAGCCTGCAGATTGTATTCGGGCGCAGTTTTTTTGGCCTGATATGCATCCTGCCATGGATTTTATATTATCGCCCTTCGATTGTTTTCACCACCAACCGCTGGCGGTTGCAATGGATACGATGCATCATCGGCATCGGTGCGATGTCTTGCACCTTTTATGCGCTGGCAAAATTGCCGATGGTCGATGTCACCGCGATTAATTTCTCCAAACCGATTTTTATTTTATTGATCGCAGGGATGTTTTTGCGCGAAAAAATTACCCCGTTGCAATGGGGTTTGACGATCATGGGATTTTTGGGAATTTTGATTATTCTGCGCCCGACCCCCGATGCGTTTGACGCAAATTATCTGATCGCGATATTGGCCGCGATTCTGGTCGCATTCGCCATCACCATGGTCAAGGAATTGACCGCCAGCGAATCGGCATTTTCCGTGCTGGCCTGGTTCGCATTATTGTCGACGATATTGTCCGCGCCCATGGCATTCTGGGTCTGGCAAGCGCCAAACGCGGAACAATGGATCGAATTGGCCTTAACCGGATTTTTGGGCGTCGTCGCGCAACTTTGCGTGATTCATTCCTATGCGTTGGCGCCGGCCAGTTATTTGGCGCCGCTTGGATACATCAATATATTTTATACCGCGTTTTTTGGATTCTTGGTTTTCGGCCATGTCCCTGATTTGACATCTATCATTGGATCCTTGATCATCATTGGCAGCACGTTTTATTTAATGCGCAAAGGCGGCAAGCCCAGCGTGGCCGCCGACTGACTTCTATAAAATCACCCCTTGGCAAAGATTTCCATTTTTTCAGCCATGGTGATGTCCTTGGCGCTCAATCCCTTGCAGTCATGCGTGGTGAGCACAACATCGACCTTGTTATATACGTTGAACCATTCCGGATGGTGATCCATTTTTTCCGCCAACAGCGCGCATTTGGACATGAACGCCCATGCTTCGGCAAAATTTTTAAATATGAATTGCTTGGCGATCGCATCACGGTCGCCCAAATGATCCCAACCAGAGATCCTAGCTAACGCCGCCTGACGCGCGGCACCTTCCAATTTGATACTTGTCATAGCGTGGCCAGATTTATAATTTGGAAAACAAGTGGAACGTAATACAAAAATTATACTCTATCAATAACATTCATTCATGGCAAAAGCGAATAGGTGGCTTCGGCTAAATACAGCCGCCCGCCATCGCCGGAATGGGAGGAAAATAGCGCGAATTCATCGACCGTAAACGGTTCCGAGTGAAATAACGAATTTTGCACCAAATAACTTTCCAATCGATCCGGCGGCGCAAAATGCAGCTTGCCCAGCGTAACATGCGGCGAAAACCGCCGGTGATCCGGTTCAATGCCGGCTCGCACCGCCGCCGATTCTACCTTGTCACGCAAGTGGTACAAAGCGTCATTGCGCTTGACCCCGGCCCAAACCGTATGCGCCTTTTCGATCTGGCCGAATTGGCCAACCCCGGATAGTTGCAACGCAAAGCTTCGCGCGCGGATCGCCGAGAGATTGGCGTCTAAATCCTCGGCGATGTTTTCGTGAATATCGCCGATAAATCGCAAGGTTAAGTGAAACCCATCCGGATTAACCCACTTCGCGCCCGGCAAACCCGCGCAAATCCCACGCAAACGAGCTGCCGCAGAATCCGGCATTCTAATCCCAACGAATAAGCGCAACATTAAGGCATTCCCCGTAAAAATCGCCAAAAGCGATGTTTACATAGGAAGCGCCAGAATGTATATCAAAAAATCCAATTCTTAGCAGACATTGAAATTCTATAATATAACCCTAAATTAAATACGGATTTAAGGCCGATTTTTATACATCCGTGTCCGGTTTTGCTTGAAAATTACCGCAAATACACCAATCTATGTGTAATATAGATTTTAAAGGAGATACAGACTATGCAACCTAATTATTCCAATCCTGGCGTCGTTAACCGCACCGCATTGACCATCGATGCGGGTCTGCGGAAATTCATGATCGGCGTCTATAATTATATGATGGGCGCCTTGGTTCTATCGGGCTTTATCGCTTACTATGTTGCCAATCAACCCGGTCTGGTCGAACAAATGGCCGCATCCGGATTTATGTGGGTGGTATTGTTAGCACCCATCGGCATTGTTTTGTTTCTTGGATTTAAAATACAAACCATGTCGGTTGCAACAGCGCAAGTGTTGTTTTGGTCTTACGCGTCGCTGATCGGTTTGGGGCTATCGCCGATTTTGTTGGTTTACACCGGAGAGAGCGTTGCGCGCGTGTTTTTTATCACGGCGGCGACATTCGGCGGGATGAGTTTATTCGGCTATACCACCAAACGCGATTTGACCAGCATGGGTTCATTCCTGATCATGGGCGTTTGGGGATTGTTCATCGCATCGATCGTCAACATCTTTTTGGGCAGCAGCACCATGGGCCTGATCATATCGATCATAGGCGTTCTGGTATTTACCGGTCTTGCGGCCTATGATACCCAAAAGATCAAAGAAACCTATTATGAATCCGACAACGCCGAAATCGCCGCAAAAAAATCGATTATGGGCGCGTTAAACCTGTACATTGATTTTATTGCATTGTTCGTACATCTGTTGCGTCTTTTGGGCGAACGCCGATAAAATTATTGTTTCATCATACTCCTGCAACCCCGGGCGATCCCCGGGGTTTGTTTTTTTGCATCGCCGGATAAAATCCGTCGATAACACCCCCCGCATAAAGCCATATGTTAATCTTTATTATCTAAAATGATGCATCAACAATCGAATCCGCGGTCGAGTTATGTCGAAAAATTGTACCTTGTTATTGGTCGAAGATACAGCGTCGTTGGCGATTTTGTATCATGAATATTTGCGCGATTTAAACGTAACCGTAAAGCGCGTGGACAATGGCACCGATGCGCTTTCTGCCATCGCGGATGATAAAAACCCTATCGATTTGATTTTGTTGGATTTGAACTTGCCAGATATCGACGGCATTTCGATTCTGAAAAAACTGAAATCAAGCAAGCGCAAAATTCCAGTCGTAGTGATTACCGCCAACACCACCATCGATAAAGCGGTTGAAGCGATGCAACAAGGCGCCAAAGATTATCTGACCAAACCTTTTACCCGCGAACGTTTGAATACCACCGTCAAAAACACCATGGTGATGGCACAATTGGAACGGGATTTTGAAAAGCTGTCTAAAATGGTGCAATCATAAATTCGGAATTGCGGATGTCACAAAACGCCCCCACATTGTTGCTGGTCGAGGATACATCAAGCCTGGCGCAGCTTTACAGCGAATACCTGAAAAAAGAACACATCCAATTGGTGCATAAAACCACCGGCAAATCGGCGTTGGATTTTATCCGCGCCAAAGTGCCGAATTTAATTGTGTTGGATTTGAATTTACCCGACATCAACGGCATGGACGTATTGCGTTATGTCAACGATCAAAAATTGCCATCGATCGTCATTGTTATTACAGCGCACGGGTCGATCAACATCGCGGTCGAGGCAATGCGGTTGGGTTGTTACGATTTCATCGTCAAGCCGTTCACCGCAGAGCGGTTAAAAGTCGCCATCCGCAATGCCATTGAACGATTCCGCCTCTCGCATATTTTGGATAAAATCAGAAATGAAATCGGCCAAGACCGGTATTCCGGGTTTATCGGCGGTTCGGCGGCGATGCAGGCGGTTTATAAAACCATCGACAACGCCGCCAATTCCAAGGCGACGATTTTCATCACCGGCGAATCCGGCACCGGCAAGGAAGTTTGCGCCGACGCCATACACCGGCAAAGCGCGCGCGCCAGCGGCCCTTTCATACCTTTGAATTGCGGCGCGATAGCCCCCAATTTGATCGAATCGGAGATTTTTGGACATGCCAAAGGCGCGTTCACCGGCGCTGTAAGCGAACACACCGGCGCCGCCGGACGCGCCAATGGCGGCACGTTGTTTTTGGATGAAATTTGTGAAATGGATTTGAATTTGCAATCCAAATTGCTGCGTTTGATTCAAACCGGAAGTTTTACCAAGGTCGGCGGCACAGCGATTGAAAATGCCGATGTACGTTTTGTCTGCGCCACCAACCGCAATCCCTGGTCCGAAGTCCAAGCCGGCCGGTTCCGCGAGGATTTGTATTACCGCCTGATGGTCATCCCAATCGAATTGCCACCGCTGCGCGATCGCGAAGACGATATGATTTTGATCGCGCGGCATTTTTTGCGGCTGTTTAGCGGCGAAGAAAATAAACATTTCACCGGCTTTACCGACAATGTCGAATCCATCATCCGCCACTATGATTGGCCGGGCAATGTGAGGCAATTGCAAAACGTCATCCGCAATATTGTGGTATTAAACGACGGTGATGCGGTCGATGTCGACATGCTTCCGCCGCCATTGGATAAAATCGAGCCAAACGCGTCGACACCCACGATCGACAGCCCATCGCATGCTGCAATCAAGGACGGCGGGGCGATTGATATTAAGCCCCTATGGCTTGCGGAAAAACAAATCATCGAATCCGCCATCGCCGCATGCGATGGCAATATTCCAAAGGCGGCAAGCATGCTTGAAGTCAGCCCATCGACGATTTATCGCAAAAAAATGGGGTGGGAAGAGCAGTGAACGGTGGACAGTGGACAGTGAAAAAGTGATTCCAAATAATAATGTCCCATAGTGTCATTCCGAGTAAGGCGCGTCTGCGCCGACCGAGGAATCGCCAAACATAAAAACACAAAAAAATTAATATTGGGCGATCCCTCACATTCGTTCGGGATGACATGTTGGTGAATTGTGAATTGAATAGCACTATAGAAAATTCCGTCCACCGTTCACCGTTCACCGTGCGCCGTTCACTGATCACCGGAACAGAAAAGGGGCGGTCAAAAGACCGCCCCAATCCTTATGTCGCTTTGATACGACTGGTTGGCTATTGGCCAGTCCAGGCGGCATCAGCAGCGTTCAGGTACACGAAGTACGCTTGGCCAGACACAAGGCTGGTTAGCGTATTATCGGTGGTACCGCGGATCCAGGTGCGAACACCGGTGCGTACTGCGGCTGCAGCATCACCGTTGCGGCGCGCGCCGGCTTCGATAATCATTCCAACAGCGGCGTTATCCGAGTTGGTGTTACCGAGGAAGCCCGGGCTTGACTGATTGGCTTGGACAGTGACCAAGTGCCAACCAGCGGCCAAGCTAGTGGATGTCGCGGTGCTTGCGCTGACTGGGAAGAACAGGGTGTCGCGGTTTACGACCACCACGCTGTTGCCCGAGTCTTTATACGCAATACCATAGTGCGAGGCAAAAGAATTGCCGATATTGTCTACGTTGTGCTCGTTAACCGAGAACGACGATCTAACATTGCTGCCCACAAGGGTGAATGCTTCATCATCGGTCGCTTGGTTGAACTTCCACAAGGCATACGGAGCACCGGTATCGGTGTTGATGGTGGTAAAGAAGCGGTAAGCACGGAAATCCGCCAATGAGGCAGAGTTACGAGCCAATTCGCCCCTTGCGCCAACCAGCTGATAACCGGTCGAGTCGGCCAAATCCGTCGACAAGATGCGATCCAAGCGGAACGCAGCCGTCAACACGCCATTATTTCCAGCGTTGTTCTGGAAGTCAATGAATGGCGAGTCGGAAATTCCGGCAGCAACCGTGGTTTTCACGTCTTGTGCGAACGGCAGATAGCCAGACAAGGATCTGTCAGCAAATGTGACAGGAACCCAGGTGCTGGTAATGCTTCCGTTCTGACGAACGGAAATGATTACGAACGTATCGCCGCTTGCAAGCGGTGAGCTGTTCGAACCGACGTTCATGCGGAAGGTTCCGGTCGAGCCGTTTACGATGCCATAACGCGCCGATTCAACGGCGGTATAGGCAAGCGGTCCATCGCGGAATGTGACGGAGCCGGACACAGAGGTCCCAACCGAGGTAATCGCACCAGTCGACGTGGCCATAGAGGCCAAGTATACGGTGGCTTGACCTGTAGCTGCGCCAGGATTGGCCAGTGCAACGGCTGCGCTGATGCCGGTACCTTGTTCGCCGTTGGCGCCGTCATGCGTTACCGTGACCCAAACAGGGATCGAGGTCGCATTGCGGATGCCAGCTTCGTACAAAGCGGAATCAAACGCCGATGTGCCGCCGGTAAATACAATGGCAACGTCTCTGGTGCTGCCGGTGCAGTTACATGGAACGGTAATCGAACCGCGGTCGATGACGCGCGTTGTGTTAAAGCGCATCAAATCGGCGCGAACCAATGTGCCTTGGGCAACTGGCGTTGTGCCGTTGGTGGTTACAGTACCGCGGATTTCCATCGAGAACAGGTTATCGCTGTTCGCCGGAATTTCAACGGTGCTTGGACCGAAGTTGGCAAGATCGTTGCCATCGACGTCTTCTACGCCGGACGTTACCGTGCCGGTATAGGTGACTTGATTGGTTGCACCTTCAACCTGACGCAAGGAAACGCCGCTTCCTGGCAATGCCAGGTTGATGACGTTGCTTGAAATCGTAGCGGTCGACGGAGTTACTGTCGCGCCGTTAAAGCTCAAGCTAAAGCGTTGATTGAGGTTTGTTCCAATGATGGTTACGTTTTCGGTCAAGAAAACCAAAACGTTGGTGATGTTACCGCTGGTGTTTACAACCGCGACAGCTCTGTCAAAGGTTGGGAAAACCGTGGTAATCGCCGTAGCGGCATCCGGAGCGATAGTATGTTCGCCCGAGAAGTTCGCGCCGGCGTCTTGGAAGCCGTTGCCGCCGGAGTTACCAGCGGTAACACCGACTGCGGTCAAGCCAGACAAGACATCGTTGTCAACGTCGCTAAAGGTAGCGGTGTTGTTCGCCGCGTTATAAGAAACGCCGCTTGCGGTAAAGGTCGAGGTTGTCCGCGCACCGGTAGCAGAAGCAGTTCCGCCGTCATCGATATTGTTCAAAATATCCAAAGCGAGCGAGCCGTTTTGGGTTTTGACAAAACCGATTGCCGGGTTGGCAGCCAAGCTTTCAGAGAAGAACATAACCAATGTGCCTTCCGGATCGTTGGTAAGTCCAGTGCTGCGCGAGACTTTTAGCACAACCGGACCCGCGCCGTCGGAAATCGTTCCGGCAGCGGCGATGTTCGGCAAGGTTTGCAACGCACCGGTGGTGACATTGTAAACGCGTGCATAGGTCGAAGTCGCACTTGTCAAAGAGAAGTCGTAAGGAATCGGCGTACCACTGACCGATGCGGTATTTGCATTGGTCGCGCAAGTTTGGCTGGCTTCCAAGAAACCGGCGTTACATGCAGAGCCATACAAAGTCGCTTGCGGAACGGTTACGTTCACGATCGATGCATCCAAGCTGTTGGCGGCAACCGTTACGGTTCCCGTAGTCGCCGGAGTTACGCGATCGAAGATCGAGAAACCGGTCGAGTTCAATGCACCAACGTCTTCGATGAAGTCGACTTTAACGCCATCCAAAATACCGTCCACGCCTGCCGAGGTGCCGTTCAAAGCATCCAAGGTAGAAACGGTCGGTGTCGTGGTGTTGGAGTTGTACATGCTAACCGGGGTATTGGCCACGGTCAATGCACCACCATCGGCGGTCGCAACAGGACCAGCGCCTACGGTCAAGCCAAGTGTCAACGCAGTCCAAACGATCGGGTTCGCGGTATCATCGCTGGTGAATTCCAAAACGCCCGATGTCGGATTGACACGGATCGCTTGGGCTTCGGCGTTCAGGGTGATTCTTATACCAAAGGTGCTGGCATTGGCGCCAGCCGTCGGCACAGTTGTGATTGCATCGGCTGCCGATGGGACAACAACGATATCATCCACGTTATCAACGCCGGTACCGTCAAAATTTTCCGCCATACGGACGGTAAGATTGAAGGTTTCGCCGTTGTTACCGGTACCTGTCGCGCTGTTCAATTCCAGCAATTCGGCAGGAGTATCAACCGCGGTGCCGGTTCCGGTCAACAACACCTTTGCGGTGCCGGTCGACGCGAATGCCGGTGCGGCATAAACGGTAATGGTGTTGAAATCGGCGGTCGCGACGGCGGCATTGCCCGCTTCGTCGGTAATCAACGATCCGCCGGTTAGGATATCAACGTTGTCAACCGCGCCGTTGAAGGCGGTGTTGGCGTCGTCGATCTTGAATGTATAGTCACCAGCAGTAACCGCGCCTTTGTTAAATACCGCGCCGGTATCGGAAGCATCAACAGCGCCAACTTGAACTTGGACTTTGGCGTCCAAATCTGTGTTGTCGCCAATTGCAGCCAATGCGGTGTTAAAAGTCAAACGCATATCCAACGGGTTCGATGCCGCTTGTTTGGTCACGGTGGTTAAAACCGGGCCGGTATATGTGCTAACAACGCTCACAGCGCTTGCCTTAACGGCGGCGGTGTTCGCGATTGTCGACAATTCGCCCGATGGAGCCGGGGTCGTAGTATCGGCGCGCGATGTGGTGTACGCGGCAACGGTCACGGTCGAAATGGTCGCGGCCGTGCGGGTTGCACCGGGAACAATTTTCAAAACACTAACGTTTGCTGCACCGCCGTCAAATGTATCGTCGCAGGCGGTTGTGGTGTCGGCTTCGCGGCCGGCGCATAAATATGCAAAGGTTACTTGGTTATAGCTGCCTGGGGTATTTGGCAAGGCAACCACTTGTTGCAAGGCCACAGCGGCAGTACCGGTCGCGGCAGCGGATGCCACGTTACCGACATAAGAACCGTTTTGGTACAAGAACGCGTATAAGCGCATATAGTCCGAGTTACCGGCGGTACCGTTGCGGGTTAAATTCAAACGAACATTTTGTCCGTAAGCGGCGACGAACTGAGTCGTAAACGGCGCTTGCAGGTTGAACGTCGAACCGGCGGCGGTGACGACCGATACGGCGGCGTTCGCGGTAGACGCGAATCCGGCGATACCAGCCAGCAACGCTGCGGTAAACGCAACTTTTCTGGTTAGTCTAGTTATGGATTTCAACATTTAGTTCTCCTAGTGTTGAATGAGGTTAAAAACATCTCTGCGCCCGAACGGGGCAAAAGATTGTCCCTTCCTTTGCGTTGCGGCAAAACCGAACGGTTTTGCAGAAACAAGAATCGGGAAGGGTTCGATCGGAAGCCTTAAAATCTCTTGCGCGTAATTTGCGAGTAAAGAGAGCTTAGGGTTTCCGATGCGCCAACCGATGGGTGAACAAGCGTTCATACAGCAATTGACAACCCAAAAAAATTTTGGGTCTTATTGGTTATAAATGCTGCGATATTGATTAAAACTAACCAAAAATGAGTATGCGCCAAGGCTCGCCAAATAGCCATATAAGTAATTGATAACAAATGATTATTTTATGCTACTCTAAATTGAGTAATGGTGAAAACAGCCCAAAATCGCGCCAAAGTGGCCGCAATGCCACAGCGAAATATCGCTGTAAGACATTCAAATATATATGTTTTATAGAATTGAAACTACATTTGGGGTTATGGGGGAAAAAAACTTTTCCACAACCCGCGTAATTCCTATGGCAGCATGGTCAAATCGATTACTTCGAATCGGCCATTGGTGATCGTATTGCCCACAACCATCGGAAAATCGAACGCTGGCTTTTTGGCCAAATCGAGAACCGCGACGTTGCGCAGAAATCCTTGGCCGGTTTCGGGATCGCGGGTGAAGAAAATCACGTTTTTACGCTCGGCATCGAATGTCAATACGGTTGCGGCGCGCGATTGCTCCTTGCCTTCCAACGCCAATACTTCCGGCGCAAGCGAAGTCACATCGACCCGCGCGCCATTGACCAGCATGCGCGCGGTATAGACGCGCGAGATATCCAAACTTTGCCCGCCCATCAAAGTTTGTTGCATTTCATAGGCGTCGTTTTTCGAAAGCGAAGGCGATTCGGCCAAATTGCCGCCGCCGAAATTCAAATTGCAAGACGCCAATCCAATCGTAACAACGACCGAGGCCAAGGCGAATAAAGATTTGTTTTTCATATGCAAATTCCTTTAATTGAAAATGTTTTAGTAATCATTGGATCGTATCTTGGGCCCTGGATCGGGCAATTCGGTAAAACGCGGTTCTTCCGGCGGCAATTCGCGTTGCAAATATTCGCGCATGCCGCGCACCGAATCGGGCAAATCGGGTTTGCGGATAACGCTTATAATTTGCACCGGCATGGTTTGCACCCGATTGCCGCGAATGATGGGAAAATTAAATTCCGGCCAATAATTGGCTTCATCCAATGGGATGTTGACGCGATACCCTTCGCCATTGCGGGGATTGCGGGTAAAGATCAAGATTTCATTTTGATCGCGCGAAAACCGCATCGCGGTGATGGATTTCTCGTCACCCATTCCGGTCGACGATAAAATCACCGGCGCATTGGTGGTAATGCTGTAAAACTGATTGGCGACGCGGATTTTGGCGGCGTAAATGCGGTTTTTGTCGTATCGCGGCGCTTCGACCATGCCTTCTTGCGCGGTGCGCGCCGCCTGCAAAGACAGCCAGGTTACGTCGACCGGCGGCAAGGGCGGCGTCGAACTGCAACCTGCCATAAGCAGTACAGCGGCACATAGCGTCGCGATCGATTTTAAATTCTTAGTCATAAAAATATCCCCCGGATCAAAAAACATTTTGAATACTATGCGAGACGGCAAACATTATCAACGGTTGTTTGCTGGCTCGGTGGTGAACGCCATGCTTGCGACATAGCGTTGATATTGCGACAACGGGTTGATTTGTATATCGGACGATTTAAACCCCATCGCCAACAACCAATTTTGCGGATTCTTGCCAAGCCCGCTGATTTGCAAGCGGCCATCCTTGAATTCGATGCGGTCGATGGAAAATCCTTCTGGCAAAGATTGAATCATTTTCGATACCATCGCCATCATTGGGATGCCGCTTTCCACGCGCGCGAAATTATCCATTTGCACAATCGTGTCCCGCATTGCCGTCAAAGCCGCGAAACGGGATTTCGGTTCGCCGACTTCGGATTCCAACGCGGCGATTTCCGTGCGCAGTTCTTCCGCGCGATGCGCGGTCTGCCAGCGCCAAAGCAGCATACCAATCGACGCAATCGCCGCGCATAGAACGACCAACCGAAAACAAGCCAATACCGCCGGCGGCACAAACATTCTTGGGCGTTCCAAAAAATCGTTGAGCTTATGCTTATAAAGCCGTTGTTCCAAAGCCAGGCCGATCGCCCGCGGATCCGACGGCGCGGGAATCACCGCCGCGGCCACGGCGGGAAGACGGGGCAAGATGTCATTCCAATATTCTGAAGTCATCGCATAGATATCCCGTTGGCCCGGATTGTCATCGTTTTCTTCAAGCGCAAAATGAACGGGGGATTTGAATGGAAAAAAATCCGTCGCCAGGCGCGATAAATCATTGCGGTTGTTGATCGTTAAAGAACATTTGCGGCGAAACAACAATTGGGGATCAACACAGACCAAACACGATTGCCCCGGCCGGAACGGGGTCAATTCCGATTGCGATTTAATCGACATTTCGCCGTAACGGTTGGTTTCAATCCGGAAATGATTGATCTTGCCGGATTCGTCGAACGACACGATGCGCTTGGGCAACAAACTTGGCAGGGAATGTCCGGCAAACGAAGCCTTGGCGGTTAGAACCATGATTCGTTTATCCTATTGCAACAAAGGCTTGTTCAATGGCTTGACAACCCGCCCCACGGGTGCCGACGATAGATCGTCATCCGGCGCCAAGGTCGGCGGGCCGTCTTTTTTCGGCGATGGGTTGGAAATAAATTTTTCTGCGCGCCCCGCTTCCGGAGAAGACGAGGAAGACGGAGGCGGTGGCGGCGGTGGCGGAATATTGGACGGCGGAATCGGCGGCGGCTCGGCGAATAAATTTTCCGGCATGGGTTTATTTTGCGGATATTCTTCGTCTTGCGTTACCGGCGCGGCAGAAACAGGTTTGATTTTTTTATCGCCGGCGGGTTTGGATTTGTCAACCGGGCTTGATAGATCGGGATCGGGCGTAAGGCTATTTTTCGCCAATTCCGGATTGAGATTAACCAAACCGGAAATCGATTCTGACACCAAACGCGCAGATACTTCGTCCACCACCAGATAAGGCGTCATGAAAATAACCAGCTCGGTACGTTGATCGACATCGTTGGTGTTGGAAAATGCCTGACCCACAATCGGCAAATCGCCGAAAAACGGAACTTTGGATTTGGTGCGCGTAGCGTTATTGCGGATCAGCCCGCCAATTAAAATCGTCTCGCCATTTTTGGTGACCAATTCGGTATTGACTTCGCGCACGTTGAATCGGGGCCGTTCGCCGCTATTGTCGTCATCGGCGCCTTGGCGCGAATCTTGAATTTTCACCGCCATGTTAACGGTGCCGTCTTCGGCAATGCGCGGCGTGACTTGCAAACTGACGCCCACTTCCTTGTCTTCGAACTCGCGTTTGGGAATATTGTCGCCGCCTTGCTGCACCGACGTGGTCAAAACCGATTTGACGATGCGCACTTGATCGGTGCTTTTAATGGTTGCGGTTGCCTTGTTTTTCACCAAAACGCGCGGACGTGACAGCACCCGGAGATTGGTCTCGCTAGCCAATAAATCTATTGTGGCGAATGTGTTGTTCGACAACGACACCACGCCGATGCGGGTTGCCGGTGATGCGATCGCCGCGGCATTGGTCAAATCGGTCGTGATATCGCCTTTGATTTTGCCGACCCGACCGCCCAAAAACCATTCCACGCCATAGGCCAAATTGTCGTTAAGCTGGACTTCGACGATGGTGGCGTCGATCAACACGCTGGGCACACGGTAATCCAATCGATCGATGACTTTCTTGATTTCAAAATACTGATCGGCGGTCGCGGTGATAACCAAAGAATTGGTCGGCAAATTCGATACCACGGTAACTTCGGCCGCATCGGGCAGCACGCCTGGCAACAGGCTGCTTAAAGTATTTTTCACTTCATCGACGACCTGGTTGCGCAAAGCGTAGTAAAAAATTTGTTTCTGCCTTGCGCCGGCGCGGTCGATTTGGTTGATATATTGCATCACCACATCGCGGGATTCTTGCCCATCGGCAACGATGACCACGCGCTTGGTGCCGGCGATGATCGCGGCCTCGATTTGCTTTTTGCCTTCGGCGGAATTCATGCCCAATTGCTGCGGCAAGGCTTGGATCAAAGTGACCATCGATTCCGCGCTGATGTATTGCGGCGAATAGACCAATATCCGCTTGTCCTTGAAATTTGGGGTGTCCACGCTGCGCAAAAATGCGTCGATATAGCGCAGCTCAGGACCGCTTGCGGTGACAATCATGGTGTTGCGCTTGTCCATCAGGGCGACCGCTTCGGGGTTGCTGACAAACGGGCGGATCAATAACATGGTCTCGGCCGCATCCACGTGGCGCAAGCGCCAAATGCCGGTCGCAATGCCTAAATCACCGCTGCCCAACGATTTCGCGTCAGCACCGCGGTTGGCAACCACAAATACGCCGTCGGATTGCTTGACGACAATACCCTGGGCATCCAAGAACGATTCGAACATGCGTTTTATTTCTTCATTGCTGAACTCGCCTTGCGCGACCCAATTCACTTCTTTGTCGACGAAATCGGATGCGATTACATAGGGTTTTTTAATGTATTCGCCAAACACGAATTCCACCACCGCCCGCAAAGAGGTATTGTTGAAATTGATTTCCACCTGACGCTCTGCGCGCGGATCAGCATTGGCACTGCTATCTGCCAATGACGACAGAGCCGATGCGGGAACCCCGTTATTTGGATTTTTTGCGTCCTGGCCTTCCAACATTTGCCGCAATTCCAACGCGCCGCCATTTCCGTTGGCATTGGCATCTGGATTTTTGGGGACAACCGGCGTCTTTGGTGCGGGCGGCTTGGTTTGATCCAACGGCAAAGATTTTAAGATATTGCCGCTGGGTTCGGTTGCAACCTGCTTCATGACAGGCGGAGAGGCGGTATTGGCTTCTACCCGGAATTCGGAAATCAATCCGCCTTCGCCCCGCGCCACCGGCCCGGCCAAGGGTTTGTCATATCCGGCCATTTGATCCAATACAGTCTGGCTTTGTTTCGCGGCGGCGGTCGCCTTGCTGTCCGGCACGTCTTTTTTGACCATCTGCGCTTGGGTCGGCAGCGGGTGCGAACGGAAATAATCAAAATCCGCGATTTTCCAATCATCGATGTTGGAACACGCCGAAAGCGACAACGCAACGGCCAACGCGGCGGAGAAATGAATGCGGAATTTACGGGCGATTTTCATATGTTAAATTTTACCTGATTTGAATCGGAACCGATTGACGTTTTTGAATACGATTCTGGTTTATATCAATTTCTTTGCTTCCCTGCGAGTTATTTATGGTAACGCGGCCGTCGCCATTCAACGATTGCAAATTGCCGCCATCCACGGCGCCGCCGACCGGCACAAATTTTTTGCCAGATATCACGCCTTGCAATCCGTGAATGCGAATGACCGCGTTGATTTGCCCCAAATCGTCTCCAGCCGCGTTATTACGCTTACCGCGCATACCCATCGGCGCTTGCCAAATTTGACCGGTCGGATCAAAAATATTGCGCCGGATATTTTCGCCTTCTGGCACAAAATGGCTGTCCGCCAGAACCGCGTCGTCTGTAGCCGCGGGGATATCCAATGCCGACTGCCCGACAGAAACCATTTGCAGCAATGGCACAAGCAAAAGCACGATGAAACCGGCTATCAATACGCCGTTCAACCAAAAGAACCCGCGATTGAGGGTAAAAAGCTTTTGTTTCATTCCGCCGCCTCGGCCAATAATGCGGCGACCCTGCCAGTGACAGAAACCTGTTTTTTCAATCGATCGGCCGAAAGTTCAACGTTGCGCCAGGCAAAGCCATATTGCGGTTGGCCCATTGCCGCAAACAATTTGGCGGCGTCATCGGATGACGCAGCGGTAAAACTGATATCTACCAAAATTTTACGGACTTTTTTGGCCAATGGCTCGCTTTCCGAAAACGACAATTTCAAATTGTCGATGCCATTGAACGATTCGATTTTCTCGCGCATGACCCGTTCCAAAAAAACCTTGTCGTCTTCGCCCGATCCGGTTACCAACCCCGCAAGGTTCGCGATCCGGTCGGAGTAACGCGCCGCATGCTGAAAATACGCTTGGTTGATCGCATCGGCGTTGGATTTATAGTTTTCTAATTCTTGCTTTTTAACCGTAAGGGTCGACAAACTGTCTTCGGAAAACATCCCGGAATCGGCGGCAGGCGCAATTTCATCGGCATGCAGCCCAAAGACGCCCGGAAACCGGTCGACGGCAACCGCCAATAGCAAAACAGCGGCTAAACCGGCCATGACAAATATACGTTTGTTGTTGTGTTGATTGGACATTTTTCGATCGACTTCCAATGCCTAGCTTTAACTGGATTTTGACGCAATTTCCATGGTTAAATCATCGCAATAAAGAGGTTGTGGAATGTTTAGGCGGCTTGAAGCAGGCGTTCGAAATCTTCTGTCGAAAACATGGTTTTCGACGACGGGCGCATTCTCATCGGGCTTTCCCCAGACGGGTCGATGACCACATCGCACAACCCACGGCACGCATGCCATAAATGCGCCGGCAAGATGTCATGCTTGCTGCGAATCAACACAGTCCAGGTATCGGGATTTTCTTCTAAAACGGCTTGAAGCTCATGATGGCTTTCTAACTCAGCCACCTCGCATCCAAGCGATTGCAGGGCGCTTGCCAGCCGCGATCTTATATCATTTTGAGAAAGCAACAATAATACCGACTCGTTTGCAAAGGGGGTCAAATATTTTGTTTTGAATTCGTAATTGTTATTCTCATTGGTCTGCAAAAACGGCAACCATATCCGTGCTATTGTTCCAACATTGTTCTCTGACTGCAACGATAATGTTCCCCCATGCGCTTCGGTAATCAGATAGCTGATCGCCAGGCCAAGCCCCCCCTGACCCTGACCCTTGGTTGAAAAACCAGGATCAAACACATTTTGCAATTGTTCCGGTGTCATTCCGATTCCGGTATCTGTAAAATTAATTGCCACTCCGCGAGATTCCAACCTGGATTCAATTTTAATACTACCGCCTTTTTGCATAGCACGTATGGAGTTCGATAAAAGGTTAATAAAAACGCGCAGCATTTGCGTGCCGTCGACTTCAACAGAGATTGTATTATCAATATTGGTCTCGATATCGATTTTTTGTGATTTTGCCTGGGGTTCGATGATACGAACTGCTTCAGCCAATAGATTCGCCAATATTGTGGATTTTAATTCCGGCTTATGAAACACTTGTCCTGCGCCAAGTTGCCCCAACATGCTGCGTCCGCGCTGGCTGGCCGCATCAATTGCATTGACGGCATCTAATAGCTCTGCTCCGTTTCCGGAATTTAACTTTTGGCGGATTGCATTTAAATGCCCCTGGATCGCCAGCATCAAATTTGAAAAATCATGATGGATGACTTGGCTGGTTTTATGAATGCCCCGTACCCGTTCCGATAAAATTGTCCGCCGCGCAAGCGCTTCGCGTTCGGTTATGTCTTCTGCCAGAATGCTATATCCATAAATTGCCTTATTCAGCGAGAGCGGCATAATGGTAAGCTCGATCAACATCTCCCCATCGGCAGAAGGAAGGGACAAAACATGTTTTAACAGCCGGTTATTGGCCGGGTCGTCCACATCCAAAACCTGTTTCAATTCCGGTATATAGTCGCTTATGGCCGCACCTTCGATAAAAAACTTGCCAGTTAAATTTTGCGCCAGCATTTCTTGAGCCTTAGGATTGAAGCGCCGCAAACGGCCGGATCGATCCAATTCCAACATCGCAAGCGGGCTATGTTGCATATGATGATATCGCAACGATTCTTCTTGCTGCAAGGCTTGATTCAATTGTTGCAGTTCCGAAATTTGCTCGCGCGCAGCGATGATAGATTCGTGTTTTTGATTAACCGATGATAGCGGCGAGGAAAAGATGCCAAAGATGCGGCCTTTGGGCATCAAGGCATTTTGTCTTTGTGCCATTAAATTATACGTCAACAAAGTCAGAATGGCTGGTGAGGCCATCAATAAATATTCCGGCATTTCCATGTTGATATTCGCGATACCTTGCGAAAGTCCGTAGGTTAAAAAGGAAAGCAGCGGCAGAAACGCCGCATAACCCGCGGTGAATCCAAGCGGCATCATAAGCCACCAAGACAATCTTTTGCCAAATTCTGCCGCAATCGCGGCGACAAACCCAGCCAATAAAATGCTGACAGCCAAAGCAATTTGCCCGATCAGCGGGGTAAAAAACAGACTTGGTACGGGCGTAATCCGCCCCAAAGTTTCAATAAACGCGGAATATGCCATGCCGAGCAGCGCGCCGCATAAAATCACCCCGGCATAGGCGCGCGCGGCGCGCACGCCGTCCATCGCGTAGCATATTACCGATCCAACCAGCAACGCCGGTATAACCCCCAAAATCGCCGCGTTGATTTTATAGTCTTGCCAATCGACCCACCATCCCAGCTGCACCAATTGCCACACCAAGAACGTCAGCAATCCCGCAAATGCCAGCATCGGCGCAAGCGTAATCTGCCCGCGCAAATGGTGCAAAATGAACATTAGCGCGGTTGCAAAAAAATACACGCCGACAAAATATATGCCCGCATAATAATCGGCATAATCGGTTGCGGCTTGAAAGGACGGCAAGCCGCTTTCAATTAAAAACTGCATCATGAAATTGGTTTCTGCCTGCATTGCGATTTACGCCGCTTGAGAGGCGGCGCGGCGCGTCTCGCCGCGTTTGCGCCGGATGGAACGAATCTGCACCCGCACCGTGTGCACCGACCGTCCCAATTGGAATGCGATTTGCTTGTCGGTAAGCCCGCTGCGAATCAGATCGTATATTTCATGTTCGCGAGCGGAAAGCGCCGTGCCGCGGGGAAACAAATCCCGCGCAAAAACGAATTTTTTCAATCCGCAATCGTACCAGTATGGCGCTTTAGCGACATCAAGCGCCAAAAGCGCATCTATCGCCGCCAGCAGCTCGTTGAATTCAACCGTTTTTGGAATAAAGGCAGCCGCCCCCAAATTTAATGCATTTAAGATATCGTCGCGGTCTTGGCTTCCCGAAAGCAGCAAAGAATGGCGCGGATACCGGCCGGCCAAGGCAGGATCGGAAAACAACTGCCCACCCCGCCCATCGGGTAAGTTGATATCAACAATCGCGAGATCAAAAATCGTTTCTGCGATTCTAGCACGAGCACTAGATAAATCCGACGCCGTAACAATTTCGGATTCGCAATATTTTGCTTTTAAGGCCGAATAAAGCCCCGCCGTTACCAAAGGATGGTCGTCAACGATCAAAATCTTCATCTGCGCCCTGCCGCTTTGATTGTCACATTATAATGCATAATAATATGTAGAAGTTGCCGCAGGGTCAGTGTATCGCGAAATAGCCGCCATGCAATGATTTTCTAGAAAAATCCGTCACTTTTAATCATAAAATTCAGGTATTGAAATTTTATTGCGCCTTGGAATTGGGCTTAGTCGACAAATACATCGGCCAGTTGCCTTTGCTTTGGCACATAGACTGCGTGGATAGACACCATATTATGCTGCAAAACCAAATCAACCGGGGCATCGTCCTTGATGTCGTCGGTAACATTCGTGCGCCAAATTTTCTCAGCTTCCGTGCCGATCAAACCTTCCAAAGTATCTTTATACAAGGGATCGTTTTTTCTCGCTTCATATTCGAGCGCCTGTGCAACCACCTCTGGTCTTAGGTCGGTTATAGCGACAATCACACCTTGATCCGCATATTTAAAATTCACACGCGGATCATCACCGATCAACGAGAAATTTTGCCGCAAGAAACTGATCGTCGCTGCATCGAAATTGGGAATATAAGCCAGGGATTCAAACTTCACGATCGGCGCATTCAACGGAGGGATTAGAAACCGGTCGTCGACGCGGTATGGCCCTTCCGTTCCAGCCCCCAAAGAGTCATCGTCGGGATCGCGAAAATCGACGATCAGCTCGGCCATTTTTTTGGCCGATTCGCCGCCGATGCCTTTGTATATCAGATAGCGTTCCAATGCTTTCTGATTCAAATAATTCAAATTGGGTTTGGCATTGGTGGGGGCCAGCTGCAGGATAAAATCCTTATTGTCGAATTTGATCGTGATCGGCGAATCGGTGATTTTATATTGATCCGGCAAATTGAATGATTCGAGGGCGCCCCTCTTTACGGCGGCTTTCTCCGATTGCAATTCCCGGATTCTATTGTTGATTTGGGTTTGATCCGGCGCGCGCAAAATTCCAGGCGGCAGCGATTCAACCAGGGTTTGCAATGCGCTGCCAATCCCGCCAAGCGTGGTCTTGGTTCTAAATGCAAACGCTATTCTTCGCTCTATATCCCATCGCTGATCGACCCGCATAGGTTCCGATTTTATGCCAAACATGGCATAATTGAAAACGCTGCCCAGCTGTTTCCATTCAACCGGCCAAGCCAAGGTGCGCTCCAACTTGGCCGGCGCCGTCGGCGCTTCTTTGAAATAATAGGCCAGCATGACCGCGCAAGCGGTTATGATCCAGAGACAGAAGACAAGGACAAAGCCCCGGCGCCGACAACCCAATATTGGTTGCGCCCGGATTGCGTCGTTGTCAGCCGTATAATGGATGGCAATATTTTTTTGTCGTTCCACTGTGTCGACCATTGTTTAGATTTAAAATCCCAAATCTCAAAGCGCGCCGTATCAACACCCGACAACATCACGCCTTGGTAAAAACCTTGCCGGTAACCGCCGGACTTCCAACTATCCATTTGTTGGGCATAAAGCGCGTCCCTTCCATCCCACCACGGCGGCAAAGTCAGTTCCGAATAAATCATGGATTGCTGTGATGCGTCATAGCGGTAGGTTGCCAATACCGGCCGCTGGCTGTGGCCGAATTGCGCGCTGTTCCGGCTGATGAATGTCAACGCATCCGGCTTGAAGTCGACCGCCAAATATTTGGAATTTAGCGCGGCGTCGAAGGCTTCGACCTGCAGCCGGACAAAATTCTCAACGCCCCAATCGCGGTTGATGTTTAACGTTTTATTGCCCACTTTTTGCACGGTCTGATAAATATTCGACGCCAAAACCACCAAAGCAGCGGTCAAAGCCATGCTCAACAACAGTTCCAGCAATGTAAAACCGCGTCTATTGTTCAATTTTTACGGCCTATAACAGAGGTGGATGAATTCAATTCTGGCAACAATCCCGGTTGCAATAAACGCAGCCCGAATCGGCCGTCGCCGCCGAAATCGAATTCTTGAAATGGCGAAAACGCAACCGTCATCGGCACATCAACTTGCTCAAAGACGAAATTTCGCACGGCAATGATCCGGTTTTTATTTTCTTCATCCAAACGGTTGATGACAAATTCGCGCTCGCTCAGCTGTCCGTTGACGGATCTCCAATCTATGGACGGAAACATATTGGCCTGATTCAACGTATCCGATATTCGCAATTGCTTGGCGCGCGCGCGTTCGGTGTATTTCATGATCGCATGCATTTGCTCCAACATGATCGATGCGCTGATGGTCAACACGGTAAATGCGATCAATACCTCAAGCAGGGCAAAGCCCCGCACTCGTTTCTGGAAAACGGCGGTTTTCTCTATTCTCACCATAATAAAAATTATTGCCCGGTCGTTGTGGTAGTGGTCGAGGTGGTCGCGGCAGGAGACAATCTGGAAGACGCAGCGCTTCCCATCGCCTTAATCATATCGATGATATCGCGCGTATTGAAAACGCCGTCGCTATTCACATCGAATTTCGACGATGTGCCAGACTCGCCCAATTGCTTTTTTGCCATATCTACATCGGATTGATTGAATACGCCGTCGCTGTTGACATCATATTTATCGTTTTTAACCCCGCCGCTGCCGCCGCCGGATCCGCCGCCGCTGCCGCCGGAAATTCTAGCACCTACGGTCAAGGCAAAGCTGATGCGCGATGGGAACGGGAATGTGCCGCTGTATGGGAAAGCCAGCGGCGATCCGGCGCTGTTCAATTGATACGTGCCGGACGATTTTTTCAACAATGCGGTCAATTGTGTGCCGTTGAAATTCTGCGTTTTGGACATATCGACAAAAAATGTGCCGTCGGCCGCAAGAACCGTTCCCTGCCCTTCGATAGTGCCAAGGCTTGAAGGCCTTACGATTTGCACGATATCATTCGCCGCCGGTAGCACGGTCGTGGTGCTGGTAATAGTGCCGACGACTTGCAAATTTGACGGGATTTGTGTCTGAGCCCACGCCACCGGTGGCAGGGCGAACATCAACAAGCCAACAAACAAGAAAATTTTAAAGGAAGATTCAAATAAACCGCAAACCGAATCTTGGCGACGAGACAAAACAATCATTAAACATCCTCAACGTTAAAGCCATCAACCAAACATGCACTGAATCACATCCGCTACACATACCTAAAATGGGGTATGATGACAATAGTTAAACTATATAATTTTGTTACGCACAACCGGATAACTAATTGATTTAGAAGGATAGCAAATAACTATGGCAAAATTGTTATTGCGCAGCAAGATCGGTTAACGAATAAACCGCGACCAACATCGAGATAACTATAAACGCGATCATCATGCCCATAACCAAAATGATCACTGGCCCCAACATCGCCGCGACCGTTTTCGCCCGGTGGCTGATTTGATCGGCGATTTGCGCGCCGGCTTTGCCGGCCATGGCATCCAATTGTCCGGTTTCTTCGCCAATCGCCAAAAATCGCAACGCCAATTTCGGCATATTCGGGAATTGCCCCATCGCACGGCTTAAATTGCGGCCACGGCGAACTTCGTTTTGAATATCGGCCATGCGCTGCTGAATCAAGGCGTTTCCGCTGGCGCGGGTGATCAATTCCAAGGCGGCGATCAATGGCACACCATTGCGCAACTGCACCGCCAACAACGACAATATTTGGGATGCATAAATTTTCGACAAAAATCCGCCGATCAATGGAAGATAGAGAATCTTCTGTGCCCACCACGATTTAAACGTGGGCGATCGCATATAATATTGTGCAAACAAAAACCCGCCCACAACCAACGACGCCAGCAACAGCCATCCCCAAACCAATAAGAAATCGCTGGCGGCAAAAATCAACCGCGTATTCCAAGGCAGAAAATCCATCCTGTCGGAAAAAAGATTTTTAAATGTCGGCACCACGTAAACGCCCAACACCACAATGGACAATAGGCTTAACACCACCAAAGTCGCCGGGTAAATAAGCGCCGATTGTATATCGTTCTTTATTTTCCGGACGCTGTCATAATATTTCTCAAGGGTTTGCAACACCTCGGCCAACTGGCCGCTGGCTTCGCCGGCGCGGATTACCGCTATCGCCAAACGATCGGCGGCGCCGGCGGATTCCAACACTTGGGACAGCTGCTCGCCGCGCTTGACGCCTTCGCGCAATTGCGCTGCGAAATCGGACAAATTCTTATCCGCACCATCATCGGCGATAATTTGCAAGGCGCGGTCGATCACAATCCCGCTTGCCAAAAGCGGGCTTAACTGCGCGATCAACTTTGCCAATATTTGGCGGCGCACCGATTTGACGCGCGCTTCGTTAGATTCCACTAAAATTAATTTGCGGCTGCGCAATTTTCGCTCTAACTCGGCGGCGTTTTGCGCGAACTCACGGCCTTGGGTTTTTTGCCCGTCTCGTGCATATGCGGTGAATTGATATATAGGCATAAATCCACCTATCCCACGACACGCAAGATTTCTTCAATAGTCGTCTCGCCCATCAACGCGCGAGAAAATCCGTCATGCAGCATGGTTTGATATTCGCCGCCGGCGGCGTTGGCGACATGTTCGGGGGTGGGTTCGGACAAAATCGCCGAACGCACCGCCGCGTTCACGGTTAAAAATTCGCAAATCGGCAACCGGCCGCGATACCCGATTTGGCCGCATTCCGCGCATCCAGCAGCTTGGAAAATCTTCGCGCCAAGGGGCAGACCGAATTTTTCCGCAAGCGGCGCATCGATGGCTGCGGGCTTGCGGCAATGCGGACATAATTTGCGCACCAAGCGTTGGCCGGTAACGGCGATCAAGGAGCTGGCCAACAAATAATCTGCAACCCCCATATTCAACAACCGGCCGACCGCGCCCACCGCGCTGTTGGTGTGCACGGTTGATAACACCAAATGTCCGGTCAACGCGGCTTGCACCGCGATTTCCGCAGTCTCGCGGTCGCGGATTTCGCCGACCAAAATCACATCCGGGTCATGGCGCAAAATCGACCGCAAGGTGTTGGCAAATGTCACGCCGATTTCGGCATTGACCGGAATTTGGCTGATGCCGGGAATATCGTATTCCACCGGGTCTTCGACGGTGATGATCTTTTTCTCGCCATCAACTATGTCGCGCAATCCGGAATACAGCGTCGTGGTTTTACCCGACCCGGTCGGACCCGTGACCAAGATCAAGCCGTGGCTTTTGCGCAATGCCGCGCGCAGCAACTGCACGATATTCGGCGTCACGCCCAACGCATCAAGCGAAAGCAGTTGCTTTTTCTGATCCAGCAAGCGCAACGCCACATCCTCGCCGGCGTTGGTCGGCACAGTCGATACGCGCACATCCACTTCCTTGCCGGCGGCTTTGATCGAAAACCGGCCGTCTTGCGGCAAGCGCCGTTCGGCGATATCCAGTTGCGACAAAATCTTAATCCGGCTGACGATCGCGGGAAACTCTTCGATCGTAGGCGCCGGACGCGGATGCAACACGCCGTCGACCCGATAGCGCAGTTCGATGCGATTGCGCATCGGCTCCATATGAATATCGGATGCGCCGACTTTTATGCCTGACAATATCATGTCGTTGACATAGCGGATGATCGGCGCCTCTAGCGCCAAATCTTTCAAATGCTCGACATCCGATATGTATCCGGCGCTGTCGTCTTGCCCGGATTGCATTTGAAAATGATTTTCCAAGCGGAATTGTATCTCGCGCTCCGGCGCAATTGCGATTTTTGCGCCTGGAATCAGACGCCCGATCATCGCGATCAAGCCATCATCTTCGGGATCGTGAACGACCATGGTCAATCCATCGTCGCCTTGGATCGGCAAAATGCGATTGAAAATCAAGAAATCTTGGCCAAAGCCGTTCGCTTCGCCCACATCGCCGCGGCCATTCCAAACCGCAAGCCCGGTGATCGCGGCATAAATTCCATAAAGCTGCTCGTCGCTTAATACACCCATATCCATAAGCGTAGTGCCAAGCCCGCGCCGGGTGCGCGCGGAAAGCTTGACCGCCTCGGCCAAGATATCGGCGCTGATCGCATCGCTGGTTTCCAGATATTGCAGCAGCCGGTTCATCGCGCGCCCATCCTACCAATTGCCGATATCGCCAGCATCGCCGGCGCCGCCAGGCTGCCCATCGCTGCCCAGCGAATAAAGATCGTATTCGACACCGCCGCGGCTGGGCGGGCGGGCATAGACATAATCATGCCCCCAAGGGTCTTTGGGAACTAAGCGCTTGGATAAATACGGCCCGCTCCAGTTCGGCGCGGTAGGCGGCTTTTCAATTAAAGCGGCTAGATTTTCAGTCGTAGTCGGATAACGGCCGACATCCAAACGGAACGAATCCAGCGAGCGCGACAGCAACTCGATCTGCGCCTTTGTCGCTTTGACTTGCGACGCTGCCACCTGCCCGAATAAGCGCGGCGCGATCAAAGAAGCCAGCAAAGCGATAATCGCCATGACCACCAATAATTCCATCAGCGTAAATCCGGATTGGCGGTTCAACGATCGTTCTGTGTTTTGAATTCTGGACATAGGGTATTGGCTCGCGTTTAGGGATAAAAGAAAGAAATCTCGGAATGAAACGGGCTTATGCTGACTTTATATAGCAGGACGCTGGGACTTGCTAATTTTTTTTGCGTGACCGAAAATTGCGACGCGATCGCGGTACCGTCGGCATAGAACACCGCCAACAGTTGCTTATCCAAATAACCGGTTCGATCCGGTCTTTCGACCACAATTGCCGAATCTTTAGGCATATCGAATGTCTGACGATCCGGTTCGGAAATTAATTTGGGCGGCGCCCAAAAAATCCGCCGGGTTTTGCCGTCTGCCACTGCGGCAAGCCGTTGTTGTTCTAAAAACTGGGCGATCGGCGGCAAAGGCGGCCGCGCCGGCAGCGACAAGGATGGAATCACGATCGCCGCGACAAGCGCCACAATCGCCACGACCAACAACATTTCGATCAATGTCGCGCCATAATTGGATTTATGAATGAAAATCGGCTGATGCATGATTATCCGGTTTATTTTTACCCATAATCCGGCTTAATATAAAGCCCCGATTGCATAGGAGCGTTCCATGAAAAGGCTGATGATTATCGCCGCGTGCTGTTTTATCGCAACAACTCCGGCACTTGCCCAACAAATCCCGTTCAATTTTGTCAAGCAATGGGAGCCGTTGCCGCAAGAATCCCTGTCCAGCTTGATCGAGCGTGAATCCATCCATGTAGTCGGATCGGATGTCGCACGGCTGGACCCAGGCATGGTGGTCAATGTGGTATATCTGGAAAACACCGGCAAGCCGCGCGCGCTTTACCGCTGCGTCGAATATGTGCGCGAATGGCAGTTCGAAACCATTCAAACCAATTGCTTTGTCGCAACCCCGCCCGTGCCATTGGGCAAAAGATAACCGCATAAACATAAATAAAAAGGGGCGGTCGAACCGCCCCTTTTCGATAACGGGAATAACCCTGAAATCTTTAGTTCGCAGGCACCGAAGACGGTGGGCTGGTGAACGCGACCGACCAACCGGGGGTCGAAGCACCGTTCATATCGCCGCGTTTTTTATCCGCGCTGCTGGTATATAATGGCGCGCCATCATACGCCCATTGATTGCCGTTGATGATGGTAAACTCGCCGATCGGCGCGTCTGTGCTGGTCGCAGCCAAGGCTGGGAACGATTTTGCGCAAGCGCCGGTGCAAGTCGATGTACCGCTGGTATCTTTCGCAAAGGTATAGATGGTCAAACCGGATGCGGTCGCCCAATATTCGCCCTTTGGACCAGTTAGTTTGGTCAAGCCGGCGGGGCAATCTGTGCATGCAGACGCGCTAGCGGTGGTTGATTTCGATGCAGCGGCCGATGGCGATGTGGAGGAAGCGGCAGAAGATGGGGAAGATGTCGAAGTTGCGGAAGAAGCAGCAGATTTCGACGGCGAAGTTTTGGAATATGTCGATGTCGACGATTCATTCGCAAATGCAGGGGCCGCCGCAAAAGCAGCCAATGCCAACATTAGAAAAAGTTTTTTCATTTTGTTCTCCTAGATAATTGTTAAAGTTGAAACGAGACTTGAAACTAGTTTTGTAGTTTAACCATCTGTTTATGACAAAAAAAGGGCGGATTTCATCGAAATCGTCAAAATTTAACATTTCTAGCCATTTTGTTGTGGAAGGGTTGTCAAAGCCGCTGCAAAGTGGCAAATTGCCGAAACATCCGATACAGCCATAATCTTGCTTGAATTTTATCGCAAACATGATGGCTGCATAACAATGACAAAGATACGGGGTAATACTGTGGCCGCTAAAATCGCATTGGTCGACGATGACCGGAATTTCTTAACTTCCCTTTCCATGGCGCTCCAAGTCGAAGGATTCGACGTCGCAACCTATGCCGACGGCGAATCCGCATTAAAAGGCATTGGCGCAAAGCCGGTCGATATCGCTATCCTGGATATCAAAATGCCGCGCATGGACGGGTTTGAATTGTTGGGCAAGTTGCGCAAACAAACCGGCATGCCGGTGATTTTCTTGACCTCCAAAGACGAAGAAATCGATGAAATCGTGGGATTGCGATCCGGTGCGGATGATTACATCCGCAAACCCGTCACCCAACGGGTTTTGTTGGAACGTATCCGTGCATTGTTGCGGCGTCAAAGTTTAAGCAAAGAATTGGCGCTAAAAGAACCTGCCAACAAAGAAGATTTGATATCCCGCGGTCATTTGGTGTTGGATAGCGAACGGCATTCATCCACATGGAAAGGCCAGCAAGTCGATTTGACGGTTACCGAATTTTTATTGCTCAAAGCCTTGGCCGTACGCCCAGGGTTTGTAAAAAACCGCGACAAACTGATCGATGCCGCATATGGTGAAAATATTTACATCGACGACCGCACCATCGACAGCCACATCAAACGCATGCGCCGCAAATTCCGCGAAATCGACACCGAGTTCGATCATATCGAAACTTTATACGGCGTGGGTTACCGTTATCGCGAAGAGAATCCAAAATCATAAGATCGCCGATTGATGAAACTCCGATCGCTTTATGCCTGGTTTACCGAACGCTCCATGCGCGCCGCCTTTGCCAAAAAGCGGCGCAAATTCAAGCCGCGCATCTCGCCGCTGACCAAACGCGTATTGGCGGTTAACAGCATTTCATTGCTGGTGCTGTTCGCCGGGCTTTTATACATGGATCAATATCGCAAAAGTTTATTGCAAACCGAAATAGCGTCTTTGACGATTCAAGCACGAATTTTTGCCGACACTTTGGGCGAGCTGGCGGTGGAAGAAATCACCGATTCCAACAGCAGTCTGATGATACAGCCCGCGCGCGACGTGATTCGGCGCATTGTGCCCCCCACCCGCGCCCGCGCGCGGCTGTTCGATGCGCGCGGCAATCTGTTGATCGACAGCCGGGCGATGGGCGGCCGCAAAGGCAAAAGCAATTCCATCGTGCAAATCGAAGCCTTGCGCAAAGACTCGCCAGGAATGTCGTTTTCCCTAAGCCGCGCGATCGGCAATGCGTTGGACGAAATCGGCATGCAGACATCTTGGTCGTTGCATCATATGCCGGTTTATGCCGAACGCACCCCGCAACTTGCCAAAGACTATGCCGAAGTCGCCGACGCTCTTTCAGGCAATATCCAAAGCGCCGTCCGGCGGCTGGATGGCGACGACGATCTCATCATTACCGTGGCCGTTCCGGTACAACATTATAAACAGGTGCTGGGCGCGTTAATGGTATCGAAAACCGGCGAAGATATCGAAAAAATAATGGGCGAAGTTTGGTATGCGATTTTGCAGGTGTTTCTGTTCGCTCTTGTCGTAACGTTGCTGTTGTCCGCATACTTGGCCGGCACATTGTCACGGCCGATGGTCAAATTGGCCGATGCCGCAAACCGGATGCGCATGACCAAAAACCGTCATATTCAGATTCCGGATTTCGCCGCGCGCAACGATGAAATCGGCGATTTATCGATCGCCATGCGCGATTTGACCCGCGCTTTATGGGATCGGTTGGACGCCATCGAACGTTTTGCCGCTGACGTTGCGCATGAAATTAAAAATCCGCTGAATTCCCTGCGCAGCGCGGTTGAAACCATAGCCCGCATCGATGATGCCAAAAAGCAAAAACAACTGATGCAAATAGTTTTGGACGATATCGCGCGGCTTGACCGCTTGATTACCGACATTTCCGAAGCGTCGCGCGTCGATTCCGATATCTCCAAGGCGCAAACCAAAACTATCGATGTCATAAAATTGCTGGCGCCGTTGGTGCAGATGTACGGCGAATGGCGCAAAAAAAGCAATGTCCGGGTCGATTTATTCGTCGACCCAACGCAGCAATTCTATGTAATGGGCATCGAAAGCCGCATCATCCAAGTCATGCGCAACTTGCTGGACAACGCCATTTCTTTTAGCCCAAAAGACGGTATCGTCGGGGTGCACATCGACAACGACCGCAATCAAATCGCCATTTCCATCACCGATCAAGGCCCCGGCATTCCAAATGACCGTCTGGATAAAATTTTCGACCGGTTTTATACCGACCGTCCTTCGGATGAAAAATTCGGGCAGCATTCGGGGCTGGGGTTGTCGATATCGCGGCAAATCATCGCTGCCATGGGCGGCACCTTGCATGGCGAAAACATTATCGATACCAATGGCAAGGTTGCAGGTGCAAAATTTGTTGTCACATTGCCGCGCACAGCCGAAATTCGTTAGCATATAGTGATCACAAATATAATTTATACATTTATCCCGTCATTCCGACCCCCGCTTTCGCGGGGGTAAACTCCAGCCGGAATCCATAAGCCTGCACCGCAGACGCGGATAGATGGACCCCGGCCTTCGCCGGGGTGACGAGCGCATCGTGTGCGGTTATCCCGCCGATGGCCATGATCCAATTTATTCTACACTGGATAGCAATTAATTTTTATGCTACTCAAACACTAACCACTAACCACTAACCACTAACCACTTACCCTTATGATCGGTATCGTTCTCGTAGCACACGGCAACCTTGCCTCGGAATTTATTTCCGTGTTAACGCAAATCACCGGCCCGCAAACCGGTATTGCGGCTGTTGGCATGGGACCCAACGACAATATGGAAGACCGTCGCAATGAAATTCTTGCTAAAATTCGCGAAGTCGATGACGGTAACGGCGTGATCGTGATGACCGATATGTTTGGCGGCACGCCATCGAATCTGGCTATTTCATTGATTGACAAGCAGAAAATCGAAGTGATTGCGGGCTTTAACTTGCCCATGCTGATTAAACTTGTCGCTGTGCGCAAATCAGCCGATATGAAAAAATCTGTCATTGAGACGCAGCAAGCAGGAAGACGCTATATCCACGTCGCATCGGAAATTCTAGGCGGGGAATCGTGACTTCTGACAAGCGGATTGCCGCTGTCACCATCAAAAATCAACGTGGCCTGCATGCGCGCGCGGCGGCAAAGTTTGTGCAGCTTGCCGAACAATTTTCCGCATCCATATCCGTAACCCACAAAGATCAGTCGGTTTGCGGGCGTTCTATGCTAGAGTTGCTGATGCTGGCCGCAACGCCGGGCAGCCGGATTGAAATTGCCGCAACCGGTTCGGACGCTGCCGAAGCCATAGCCAAGCTGGCCGCATTGGTCGAAAGCAAATTCGGCGAAGAGTGACGCGCGCGTCGATCATACCATCGCGCTTTATCCCCAAATGCGACGGGCTTTTAAAATGGCTTGGGTTTTGCTATAAAAACCGCTCAATCATAAATCCTGCCATCACTGCTTAATAAGGAATTCATCATGTCTCAACCAGCCGCTAAAACAATTTCTCAGGACTATAAAGTCGCCGATATCAAATTGGCCGATTGGGGGCGCAAGGAAATTTCAATCGCAGAATCGGAAATGCCGGGATTGATGGCGCTTCGCGCCGAGTTCGGCAAATCCCAGCCGCTTAAGGGCGCACGGATTGTCGGCTGCCTGCACATGACCATTCAAACCGCGGTGTTGATTGAAACACTGACCGCCTTGGGTGCTAGCGTGCGCTGGTCTTCCTGCAATATTTTCTCGACCCAAGATCAAGCAGCGGCGGCGATCGCCGCAACCGGCGTTCCGGTTTTCGCCTGGAAAGGCGAAAGCGAAAGCGAATATGAATGGTGCATCGAGCAAACTATCACCGGTCCCAACGGCTGGACTCCCAATATGATTTTGGACGATGGCGGCGACCTAACCCGTGTCATGCACGAAAAATACCCGCAGATGATGAAGGATATTCGCGGCGTATCCGAAGAAACCACCACCGGCGTGCATCGTCTGCATGAAATGGAAAAAAAGGGCAAATTGATGATCCCGGCGATCAACGTCAATGATTCGGTGACCAAATCCAAATTCGACAATCTTTATGGTTGCCGCGAATCTTTGGTCGACGGCATCAAACGCGCCACCGATGTGATGATGGCCGGAAAAATCGGCGTGGTCGCCGGTTTCGGCGATGTCGGCAAGGGATCGGCCGCTTCCATGCGCTCGCAAGGCGCGCGCGTCATTGTCACCGAAATCGACCCGATCTGCGCCTTGCAAGCGGCGATGGAAGGGTATCAGGTTTTAACCATGGATCAAGCAGCGCCGCTTGGCGATATCTTTGTCACCGCGACCGGCAATGTCGATGTGATCACTCTCGATCACATGCGCAAAATGAAAGATCGCGCGATTGTTTGCAACATCGGCCATTTCGACAATGAAATCCAAGTCGCGGCGCTGCAAAACATGAAATGGCAAGAAGTCAAACCCCAAGTCGACGAAGTACAGTTTCCCGACGGCAAAAGGATCATTCTTTTGGCCAAAGGACGGTTGGTCAATTTGGGTTGCGGCACCGGCCATCCCAGCTTTGTCATGAGCACGTCGTTTTCAAATCAAGTTCTGGCGCAAATCGAATTGTGGAATCACGCAGCCAAATATGACAAAAAGGTTTACAAGCTGCCGAAACATTTGGATGAAAAAGTGGCAAGATTGCACTTGGACAAATTGGGTGTGCACCTCTCGCAACTTACCCCTGCCCAAGCCGAATATCTTGGTGTAAACAAAGAAGGTCCGTTTAAACCCGACGCCTATCGTTACTAAAACCGGTAACCGGGCGAATCCTGTATTGATTTTGGTGCCATGAATCCGGTGATAGACCCACTTCACCTTGCAATCGGCGGCGCGCTTGGCGCGGCGTTATCTGGCTTGGTGTTTTGGGCTTTTTATCGCGCATTGATCGCGCCGCGGATCGTCAAATCCGAATCGCGCAATCTGTTTTTGGAACGATCGGCGCGCCTGCTTGAATCATCGATCAACAGCGGGCCCGAAGCCGTGCTGCTATGGCCTGCGGATTCAACCGAGGAAGTCGCATCAAGCCAATTGCATGAAATCCTTAACATCCCTGCGCAAATCCGCAAGGTTGGGTTTATCGACATTCTCAACATCTTCGAAGGATCAACCCGCATCGAATTGGATTCTTTTGTGCGCGGCCTGCGCAATAATGGCGAGCCGTTCCGGCTGACCGTCTCCAGTGCGCGGCTGAAACGAACCTTTGGCGTGCAAGGCGCGCGTTTGCTGACGCCCAAAGGGATTTTTTTGGGCGATTTGCTGCGCGTACGCGACCGCACCGAGGAACTGACCGAACAAGCCCGGCTCAACAACGAAGCAAAAACGCTTGGCGCGGAATCGCGCCGTTTGCGCGATTTGTTCGATGCATTGCCGATTCCGGTTTGGGCGCGGGCGCAAGATTTGTCGATCGCTTATTGCAACAAGGCTTATAAATCCGCGGTCGAAGGCGACCCGACCTCCTCCGCGTCTGTCGCTGCGAAAAAATTTGAAATCGGCGCGGGTGCTATCGGCGCCGATGGGCGCGGGCTTGCGCAAAAAGCCGTGGCCAGCGGCAAACCGCTCAACGAAAAGCATCACGTGGTGATGAGCGGGATGCGGCGCTTGGTTGAAATTCATGAAATTCCGCTTCTGGCCGGCACGGTTGCGTCTGGCGTCGCCGGTTGCGCGCTCGACTATTCCATGCTGGACGAAACGAGGCGCGAATTGGACCGCCAGGAAAAAGCGCAAGGCGACTTGCTGGAATCGATCGACTCGGCAATCGCCATTTTCGGCACCGACCGCCGGCTGCGGTTTTACAACACCGCGTTCGCGGAATTGATGCAGATCGAGGCCACCTGGCTTGATACCAAGCCGGATTTGGGCGAATTGATGGAAGCTTTGCGCGACCGCCGCTTGCTGCCCGAAGTGGCGAATTTCCCGGAATTCAAGAAATCATGGATGGATTTGTTCTCAAGCCTTTTGGACACCCGCGATGAATTGTTGCATTTGCCGGATGGCCGCACCTGGCGCATGCTGACCACCGCGCATCCGCTTGGCGGCTTGGTGTTCATTTTCGACGATGTCAGCGACCGTTTCAAATTGGAAGCGTCGCACCACATGCTCTCGCAGGTGCAACGCGAAACCATCGACAATCTCTACGAATCGATCGCGGTGTTCGGCGAAGACGGGCGGTTGAAATTGCACAACCCGGCATTCGCCAAATTGTGGAAAATTTCCGACGATCAATTGGAAGACGAACCGCATTTATCGGAAATCACCGAATTCACCCGTGAATTTTTCAATCCCAGCGACAATTGGTCGGATTATAAACAAAAATTGCTGCAACGCCTGTCCAATCACACTCCGGAAGCAGGCCGCTTGGAACGCAGCGACGGATCGATCTTGGATTATTCGATTGTGCCGCTGCCCGATGGCGGATCGCTGTTCTCCTATGTCGACGTCACCGACAGCGTCAAGGTGGAAATGGCCTTGCGCGAACGCACCCGCGCGCTCGAAGCCGCCGATCAATTGAAATCCGAATTCATCGCCAACGTGTCCTATGGCTTGCGCGCGCCGTTGACGTCGATCATGGGATTCGGCGAAATATTGAACAACAATTATTTCGGAAAATTGAACGCCAAGCAAAAGGAGTATACCACCGGGATTTTGGACGCTTCGCAAAAACTGTTGACCTTGATCAACGATATCTTGGATCTCGCCACCATCGAAGCCGGTTACATGACCTTGCAATATTCCAATTTCGACGTGCATGCGATGTTGATATCGGTGATGAATTTCGTGCGCGACCGCGCCGCAAGCCAAGGGTTGGAGATCGATTTCGATTGCCCGATCGATATCGGAAAAATTTCCGCCGACGAACGCCGCTTGCGCCAAGTATTGTTCAATGTTTTGACCAACGCGATGAATTTCACTCCGCCCGGCGGAAAAATAAATTTAACCGGCGCGCGTAAAAAGAATGAGATTTGGATTACTGTCACCGACACCGGCCAGGGTATCAGCGAGGAAGATCAAGCGCGCGTGTTCGACAAATTCGAACGCGGCAGCGGCCGCAAATCCGGCGCGGGACTCGGTTTGTCGCTTGTAAAAAGCCTGGTACAATTGCACGGCGGTTCGGTGGATTTAAAATCGACCGCCGGCAAGGGCACCACCATCATTTGCAAATTGCCGATCGCGGCGCCGGACGGGAAGAAGGCTTAACGCCACGCTTCGAGACGCTCGCCTATCGGCTCGCTCCTCAGCATGAGTCAATATTTTTTACTCATCCTGAGGAGACTTGAGTCAGCAAGTCGTCTCGAAGGATGGAGACATCCTAGGCCGCCTTTTCAGATCCCGGCACACCCTTGGTTGTCGAATATTCGAAATGCAATTCCTGACCCGGATTGACGATTTTATAGGCGCCGTGCGCTGCCGACGCTGCCTCGGCGAATCCGGTTAAAATCAATTTCAACTTGCCGGGATACCGCGCGATATCGCCGATGGCAAAAATACCCTTCTGGTTGGTTGCGCAATTCGCCGCATCGACACCGATATGCTGGTGATCCAAATTCAAACCCCATTCTGCGATCGGACCCAATTCCATCGACAATCCGAAAAACGCAAGCAGCGCATCGGCGGCAAGCGCGCGTTTCTGTCCATCCAATGTCTCGACGATCACCGCATTCAATTTTCCATCCGAACCATCAAGTGCCGATAATTGATACGGCACCACCATTTCGATCTTGCCGCTATCGGCCAAGGATTTCAATTTGGCGACCGATTCGGGCGCGCCGCGGAATTTATCGCGCCGATGCACCATATATAATTTTGCCGCGACATCGTGCAGCGAGATCGCCCAATCGAGCGCCGAGTCGCCGCCACCCGCGATCACGATGGATTTGCCGCGAAAATCCTCGCGCGATTTGACCATGTAATGCACCGATTTCCCCTCATACGTCTCGATCCCGGAAAGCGGCGGACGGTTGGGGCCAAATGCGCCGCAACCGGCGGCGATAACGACGATCTTGGTTTCGATCTGAACGCCTTTGGACGTTTCAACCAACCAAGAACCGTTTGCGCCCTTGGTCAATTTTTGCACCTGCTGCCCCAGATGATAAACCGGATGAAATGGCGCTGCCTGTTTTTCCAGATTTTTGATTAAATCGGCGGCCATGATTTCCGGGAAACCGGGAATGTCGTAAATCGGCTTTTCCGGATAAAGCGCGGTGCATTGCCCGCCGGTCATATCCAGCGCATCGATCACATGGCATTTCATCCGCAGCATGCCGAGTTCGAAAATAGAAAACAGCCCGACCGGGCCTGCGCCAATAACCACCACATCTGTTTTATGCATTTTATTCTGTCCGTTATAAATAAGTTTTGTTATGGTTCGATATGAAAATAGACTCGCCTCAACTGTCATTCTGAGCGAAGCGAAGAATCTGAGTCAATAAAACTGCCTGAGGATCAGATCCTTCGCCTCATCCCGAGTAGCGGCGAAGCCGCGTATCGAGGGACGCTCAGGATGACAAATTGTATAATTATACATTTAAAGCACTTTAAAAATCGACGATGAATAATATAGCGTCATTTCAAAATTTATCACTAGCGGAATTGGAAAAATTCGCTGGTAAACTGGCGGCAATCCTTAAAACCGGCGATATTCTGGCGCTTGAAGGCGATTTGGGAGCGGGGAAATCCGCCTTTGCCCGCGCTGCCCTCCGCGCGCTCGGAATTTCCGAAGACATCCCAAGCCCCAGCTTTACCCTAATCCAGACTTATAATACTTCGTGCGGTCAGGTGCTGCATTGCGATTTTTACCGCCTATCCGGCGAGACGGAAGTCATCGGCCTTGGCGTATTCGATCAATTGGCGGATTCGATTGCGTTGATCGAATGGCCGGGACGTTCTGAAAATCTGCTAAAGCCGCAGGCGCTGTGGATCAAGCTGGACTTTACAGACGACCTCGATCGTCGTAATTTGACGCTTTCCGGATCCCACAATTGGAAAGCCCGTATCGAGTCCTTATGCCCATGACCCGCGAACAGCAAATCGAAGAATTCCTGCGCCAATCTGGTTGGGCGGCAGCGGCTCGCGAAAGGTTGCGCGAGGACGCAAGCGCGCGCCGTTACTTCCGTCTGCGGCAAAACGGGCAAAGCGCGATTTTGATGGATGCCGCGCCGCCATATGAAGAAACCGGCGTTTTTACCGCCAAGGCAGAAATTTTCCGTTCTTATGGATGGCATGTGCCGAAAATTTTATCGTCAGACCCCGTCGCCGGGTTTTTGTTATTGGAAGATTTCGGCGATGAAAGTTTCGCCGCAAGCCTTGCCCATGGCGGCAATGCCGAAAGCCTTTACCACGATGCTGTGGCGGCATTGATCCACCTGCATGCGCAAAACAATCTGCGCGCCGGCGAATTGCCGAAACTGGATGACGGGAGGCTGGTTTATTGGGCGACATGGTTGATCGAATGGTACGTGCCAATGATACAGCCGCAAACCCTATCCCGCACAATCCGCGAGCGGTTTATCGAATTATGGGTCGATGCGTTCGATGTGATGCGCGCCGTGCCGCATCACGCGTTGCATTTGGATTTTCAATTTCACAATTTCATGCTGCTTGCGGGCAAAAACGGTTTTGCGCGCTGCGGCATTTTGGATTTCCAAGACGCGTGCTTTGGGCCAATCACCGGCGATCTGGTGATGCTGTTGCAAAACGCGCGCGAGGACGTGGATCAAAAAATCGTCGTTTCTTGTCTTGCCAAATACCACAACGCATTTCCGAAAATCCCGCGCGCCGATTTCGATGCGTCCTACGCTGCATTTTCCGCGCACAACGCCATGCGGATTTTGGGGTTGTTCGCCCGGCTTAAAATCCGCGACGGCAAGGAACAATATCTGCAACACATCCCGCGCAATTTAAAATATTTGGAACAGTCATTGCTGCATCCCGCCCTCGCCCAGATCCGCGAATGGTTCGACACCCATGTGCCGCGCGAAAAACGTTTGTTGCTGCCCGGCTTGAAAGTGGCGTAATGACGCACGCCGCAAAAATCACCCAAGCTATGATCCTGGCCGCCGGATTCGGCACCAGGCTTCGGCCAATTACCGATCATGTGCCGAAGGCGATGGTCAAGATTGCGGGCAAGCCCTTGCTCGATCACGCGTTGGATCGTCTTTGCGAAATTGGCTGCGAATCTTGCGTGGTCAATACGCATTATTTGCCCGATATCATCGAAAATCATTTGGCGTCCAGAAAAAATCCACGCATCGAAATTTCTCACGAGCCGGAAATTCTAGAAACCGGCGGTGGAATTTTACAAGCGCTGAATCGATTTCACAATCAGCCGTTTTTTGCGATCAACGCCGATTCTTTGTGGCGCGATTTTAAAACGCCGCTGCTGAAACAATTATCCGATGTTTGGGACGATGCGCGCATGGACGGGCTTTTGGCGCTGGTACAAAATCGCGGTCAATATCCGGAACTGTCGGGTGATTTTTTCAAACACGAGGATGGATCGCTTTATCGCCAAGGCATGAAAAAACCGCTGCCGCATATTTATATCGGCGTGCAAATTTTGCACCCAAGGCTGTTCGATCAGGCGCCAGACGGAAAATTTTCGCTCGGCGTCCTCTACGACCACGCCTCTCTGAAAGGCCGCCTATACGGGCATATCGCGCAAAACACCGAGTGGTTTCACATCAGCGCGCCGCGCGATTTGGCCGAGACCGAGCGGCAATGGGGCTGATTTCCCCATGGTGACAAGGCGGCGATTCCTTGCTACCCTTTCGCCATGAATGTTTTCAACCTGCCGCCGCATCTGCCGTTCCTAAATTCGCTGGCTCTTGGCATTCGAAGCCAGGCGAAAGAAGCCGGATGCGCGCTTGCGGATTTTACGGTTCTGCTGCCGACCCGTCGCGCCTGTCGCGGGCTTGCCGACGAATTTTTGCAAATCACCGGCGGCAAACCGTTGTTGCTGCCGCGCATTATTCCGATTGGCGACGTCGATCAGGATGAATTGATTCTGATCGGATCCTCCGACGCCGACCTGCTCCCGCCGATAAGCTCGACTGCGCGGCAAGTTATTTTGTCGCGGTATATTTCCGAATGGTGCCAAACCGTCCGTCGGGAAAAAATGAGCGTAGCGCAATCTTTGGCTTTGGCAAAAACCTTGGGTCAATGGATCGACCAATCGATCATCGAAGAATTAGACCAAAGCCGCCTGGATAAATTAGCGCCGGGGGATTTTGCCGCGCATTGGCAGGATGTGGCCGGGTTCTTGTCCGGATTTTGCAAAAATTGGGATGCGGAATTGAAAGGGCGCGGCATGATCGACGCACAATCGCGCCGACGGCAACTGCTTTATCTTCAAGCGGCGCATTGGCGCGATCATCCAAGCAAGCGTCCGGTTATCGCCGCAGGATCGACCGGAAGCATCCCTGCGACGTCCGCTTTACTTGCGGCGATTGCGGCTATGCCCGCCGGCGCCGTGATTCTGCCCGGACTCGATCAAGATATAGACGAGACGTCGTGGCAGGCGGTCGACATATGCCATCCGCAATTTTTTATCAAAAAATTGATCGATCGCTTGCAAATTGAACGTGACGCGGTGCGCATCTGGCCATTTGCGCCGCTTGCCAAATCGCATGGCGGATCGAAATTATGGTCGGAGGTTCTGCGCCCTGCCGAAACCACCGACCATTGGCGCAGCGCGGACATATCCGCGCGAAACATCAGCAACCTTACATTGATCGAATCGGCTCACAGCGATGAAGAAGCGTCCATCATCGCGCTGATCATGCGTGAAACATTGGAAACGCCGGATAAAACAGCCTGCCTGGTCACTCCCGACCGGGATTTAGCGCGCCGGGTTTGCGCGCAGTTGCGCCGATGGGATATCGCGGTCGATGATTCCGGCGGGCAGCGTTTATCGGACACCCTTGCCGGACAGTTTTTAATCTTGGGCGCGCGGCTGGTCGCCGGAAATTTCCGGCCGACGCTGTTATTGGCGTTTCTGACGCACCCGCTCTGCGGCTTGGGCTTTGACACAGCGGAATTGCGCGCCATGGCGCGAAGGCTTGAATGGCATTTGCGACGGGACGAAGACTTTATCTTCGCGCCAAGCCTGGGGATAGCGCAATACGCCGATTTTGCCGCAGCAGCGGGATGCAAGGATCTGCACCAGCGGCTTGTCGATGTTTTCCAGCCACTCTCCGCGCGCTCGTCCGTTCGCATCGATGCATTCATCGCGGCGATGGAATCTTCCGCCGCCACTCCGTCCTCGACAGGTGATGAAACATTATGGCGCGGCGCGGCGGGTAAAGCCGCGGCAGAGTTTTTCGATAATCTCCTGTCATCCGATTTTTCATCGCTCGGTTGCGCCGCCGATGCATTCGCGGAAATTCTCAACACCGAATTTTCTGAAATATCCTTGTTTCAACCGCTCTATGCCGCTCACCGTTTGAAAATATGGGGCATATTGGAATCGCGATTGCAAAAATGCGACCGCATCATTCTGGCCGGACTAAATGAATCTGTATGGCCGCCATCCGCCGAATCCGACCCTTGGATGAGCCGGCCGATGCGCGCCGAATTCGGGCTGCCATCGCGCGAACGGCGCATCGGGCAAACGGCGCATGACCTTGCACAATTGGCGTCGCAAGATTCGGAAATTTTTCTGCTGCGCAGCGTCCGGTCGGGAGGAGAATTGCAGCTTGCCTCGCGTTTCTGGGTGCGTCTTGAGGCCGTATTGACAGCAAAGAATATCATCGCTTTGGCCATCGAACGGGGACGAAAATACGTGGATTGGGCAAAAATAATGGACGCGCCTAGCCAACTTATCGCAATTCCAAGACCCGCACCCGCGCCGCCGATTTCTTCAAGACCTGTTAAATTTTCTGTTTCTTCGGTCGAACTTTGGATGCGCGACCCTTACGCGTTCTACGCGCGATATATTTTAAATCTAAAAAAACTGCAAGAACTTGAAAGAAAGTTCCAAAATGTTCCACGTGGAACATTTTTACACCGTACGCTTGAACAATTTCTGAAAAATTACCCGAGCGAAGACATTCTTAAAGTCGGGGAAAAAAATCTGCGGCCATGGATGCACGATCCGTTCGTGGGCGTCGTATGGATCCGACGGCTTAAAAAAATTCTGCATTGGTTCGAATCTTACGACGCCTCACTCCGCCCAACGATCAAGCGCTCGCATCTGGAAACCGATGGCCGGTACGATTTCGCAATCGGTCACCGCGACTATACCCTGACGGCGCAAGCGGATCGCATCGACGAATTCAAAGACGGCACGGTATCGATCATCGATTATAAAAGCGGTCAAATTCCGACATTGACCGATATGAAAAACGGCCTTTCGCCTCAATTGCCGCTTGAGGCTGCGATATTGGCGCAAGGCGGCTATCCCGGTATTGGAGCACAGGCACTGACTTCGCTGCAATTTTGGCGGCTGAATGGTAACGGATCGGGCGGCGAAGTTAAAAAATTCGATGTCGGCCTTGATGAAATTTCCGAAGACGCGCTATCCGGCCTGCAAAAATTGATTGAAAGATTTTCCGACCGCAATCAAGTTTATATTTCCGAACCGCACGGCGCCGCAAAAATTAAAAATAAAGATTACCGGCATCTATCGCGCAGCGCCGAATGGAGCGGCGAAGACAGCGAAGAAAGCGACGCCGCATGAACCGCACGCAGCCCAAGAAAAATATCGACACTCGCGGCGCATCGCCGTCCGAACATTACCGCGCGGCGCTATCGCCAGAACAATCCGTCTGGGTCAACGCCTCAGCCGGATCCGGCAAGACCAATATTTTAACCAAGCGCGTGTTAAGCCTGCTGTTATCCGGCATTGCACCGTCAAAGATTCTTTGTCTAACCTATACCAAGGCCGCGGCGGCGGAAATGGCCGAACGGGTGCGCACCGAGCTGGCGTCATGGGTCGCGATGACCGACGCGGATCTGTACAAAAAAATAATCGAAGTTGCATATGACGACATGATCGACGACGCGATGATAGCGCGCGCCAGATTCCTGTTCGCTAAGTGCCTGGATACGCCGGACGGATTGCGCATCCAGACGCTGCACGCATTTTGTCAATCCGTCTTGCAAAGATTTCCCATCGAAGCGGATATTTTGCCAAATTTCAAAGTTCTGGAAGAATCCGAAAGATCCGTTTTAATCGAACAATCCATCGCCGACGTTTTGTGGTCCAGCAACAGTGATGCAGACATTCAGAACGCCGCGCAAATTTTATCCGATGTCATTGGCGACGAAGATCGACTGAAAAAACTGATCGTCGCAATCATCGAAAAATATTATTGGCTGGATCGCGCCGATAAAAAACATGGCGGCATCGACGCGATGTGTGCGGAAGCCGCAGAGCTTTTGGGCGTCGACGGCACATTGACAGAACATGCAATCATGGCCGATGCATGCGATGACGCAAATTTCAACGCGGCAGAACTAAGGCGCGCCGGGCATATTATGGCGGAAGGAACAAAAAGAGAAATCGAGCAGGCGGCGGCCATGCTGTCCTGGCTGGCCATGGATACCGACGCGCGGGCGGAGAATTTTTCCGATTACTGCCTTGCTTACCTGACAGATAAGGGAAAAGTTCGAGATAAATTAGTCTATAACATCATCAAAAAAAATCACCCGGATATCGAAGCGATTTTATCCACCGAAGCGAATCGCGTTTTAGAAATTAACAACCGTATTAGCGCGTTGAGTCTGTTGGCGGAAAGCCGAGCGGCATTGACGCTCGGCACAAAAGTATACGCACAATACACCGCACACAAGCAAACCAAAGGCGCACTGGATTTCGACGATTTGATCGCCGCAACCCGGCGCTTGCTTGAAAAACCCGGCATTGCGCCATGGATTCTTTTCAAGCTGGATGGCGGCATCGACCATGTTTTAATCGACGAAGCGCAGGACACCAGCCAAGACCAATGGCGGATCATACGACTTTTAACCGAAGAATTTTTTTCCGGCGAAGGTGTGAAATCGTCGCCGACATCGGTTTTTTCCGTCGGCGACCCCAAGCAGTCGATTTTCAGCTTTCAACGCGCCGACCCGCGCGGTTTCATCGACGGAGAAAAGCATTTCAAATCCGCCGCATTCGCCGCGCGCAAAAAATTTTCGACCTTGCCGCTGATTTATTCTTTCCGCACCGCACCGCCAATTTTGGAATTCATCGACTGGACATTCACTCATACTCAATCGAAACTTGGTGTCTCAGTCATTCATGGATATGAAGAACAGGCGCAGTCGCTGCGCAACGAGGCCGTCATTCGGCATATTGCGATGCGCGATGGCTCGCCCGGCACGGTTGAGATTTGGCCACTATTCGCCAATCAGAAATCCGCCAAACCCGAGAGGTGGCATATCCCCGATCAAGCCGACAGCCAGGCAAAGCCAAAGGCAAAACTTGCCGACGCCATCGCCGATACCATTGCCGGCTGGCTGCAACGCGGCGTATTATTGCCGGAACACGCTTACACGAAACGCGCCATCCGCCCGATCGAACCTGGCGACATAAAAATTCTGGTCAGAACCCGCACCGACTTTGTTCAGATTTTGACCCGTGCATTGAAAGCCCGCGCAATTCCGGTTGCGGGAATAGACCGCTTGATTTTATCGCATCACATCGCGGTTATGGACTTGCTCGCGCTTGGGAAATTCCTGTCCCTCCCGGACGACAGTTTAAGCCTGGCTTGCGTTTTGAAATCGCCGCTATGCTCGATTCCGCCAGACCGATCCGAGGACATTCTGTTCCAACTCTCGCACAACCGCGGCGATAAAAGTTTATGGCAAAGATTATGCGAAGAGAAGAATGCTAATACAGAATTGATTCCGGCACATGATTATTTGTCGCGATTGCTGCAACGATGCGATTTTACCCCACCATTCGGAATTTTTTCCGATGTGCTGAGCGCTATGGGCGGCAGGCGGGCTTTTTTGTCGCGTTTTGGCGCTGAATGCATCGACCCTTTGGATGAATTTCTGAATCTATCCGCCAAACCCATGCCGCATGCACGCAACATGAAAGAATTTATCGCGGCAGTAGAAGAAGACGAAACAGAAGTTAAACGCGACATGGACACAACACGCCGCAATCAAGTGCAAATCATGACCGTGCATGCGGCCAAGGGCTTGCAAGCGCCGATCGTTTTTCTTCCCGACACCACATCCTTGCCAGCCGCATCGCGTAATAAAATCGAATTTCTATTCGACGATAAAAAAGATGTTTTATTGTGGCCATCGGCGCAATCGCACATCGTATCCTATGCCAAAAAAATCGCCGACCGGAATTATGCCAAAACGCTTGAAGAATACCGGCGTCTTTTGTATGTCGCGGCGACCCGCGCCGAAGACCGGCTGATTATTTGCGGGTATGGCGACGCCAAGCCCGATTGTTGGTATCACGATCTGGCGGAATCGGCTTTTCAAATGGCGGCGGCAGGCAAGGCCGCACATCAATGCTTCGCGCATTCCGATAACGCCGGATACCGTATCGGCACGGACTTTACCGCAACCGACCGACCCAAGCAAATTGAGCAGGACGCCGCAAAGCCAAACTTGGAAGCACTACCCGATTGGATATCAAACGCGGCACCAAACCCAGAGCCAACGCCGCGAATTTTGCGTCCATCCGGCGGCGTGGCGGCCGAAGATTTCCGGGTTTCTCCCCTGTCGCTCCATCCGGCGCGCGCGCATGCGTCTCAATCTAATATCCGCGGCGTCATTATCCACCGGCTATTGCAAACCGTTCCGGATTTACCAAAAGCAAAATGGCAAGACGCCGTGCATAAATTTTTGCAGTATCAGTGGCCGAATTTGCATTGCGAAGAAAAAGACCGAATCGGCGCAGAAGTTTTTCGTTTATTGAATGATCCCGATCTTGCCGATTATTTCGGCCCCGGCTCCCGCGCCGAAGCCGCCATCAGCGGCATCGTGCAAAACAGGCAAATCGCCGGGCAGATCGACCGGATGGTTGTGACCCAAACACATGTCAAGGTTCTGGATTACAAAACCGGCCGGCCAGCCGTACCGGATATACCGCAATCCTATATCAGGCAAATGTCCGCCTATTACGCACTCCTGACGAAAATCTATCCCCAACACCAGGTGGAATGCGCTATTTTATGGACACAAATTCCAAAATTAACCCCTATTCCACGCCAAATATTACAAAGCCAGCCATTGGATTAATCTTGGCCAATTTGCAGCAGAATGCCTGCAAGGGGTGGATTTTGCGCAAAAATGGTATATATTGTGTATCGCAATTGACTTTAACCATTCACAAAAAAGGTTTTGCCATGGGTACAAGCACCATCGAAGTAACCGATCAAAATTTTGACAGCAATGTATTGAAATCTTCCGAACCTATTTTGGTGGATTTTTGGGCGGATTGGTGCGGGCCTTGCAAAATGATCGCGCCGGTGTTGGATGAATTGGCCAAGGATTTCGGTGGCCGGATCAAAATTGCGAAAATGAATATCGATGATTCGCCGATGACACCGGGCAAATACGGCGTGCGCAGCATTCCGACCCTGATGCTGTTTAAAGACGGAAAGATCGTCGACCAACAATTGGGCGCGCAACCGAAAAGCAAACTTTCCGCATGGCTGGAAAGCAAATTGGCGTAAATTATCAACGGTGAAGCTTTAGAACTTCGCCGGCCAAATACAACGATCCGCAAATTAAAACCCGCGCCGGTTGGCTGCGGGTTTTTTTAATGTGCTTGACCGCATCAACCACATCCGATTGAATCATGCCGGGTATCCCGAACCGCGCGGCGCATTTCTCTAAGTCCTCGGGCAAGGCAGATTGTGCGTGGGTTTTGATCGGCACGCAATGCACCGCATCAACCAACCCCGCCAACGGTTCCATAAACCCCGCCGCATCTTTGTTTTTCAACATGCCGATTATGGCGACAACCGGCATATTGGGTGCTGCGGATTTCCAATCGCGAATAGCCGATGCGATGATCAACCCGGCGCCTGGATTATGCCCGCCATCCAGCCACAATTCATCGCCAGGACTTAAAAATTCGAACGCCGGCCCCGATTGCAATCGCTGCATCCGCGCCGGCCATTCCAAGCGTAAAAGCCCGTCTGCGATCGCATCCGCGCTGAATTCGAAACCGTGCAATTGTTCCAACGCCGCAATCGCCGCACCGCTATTGCCGATTTGATGCGCGCCGATCAATTTCGGTCGGGGCAAGTCTAAATCCCATTTTTCTCCGGAATAATGCATGCCGTGGGCTGTGCTTTGCACCCGCCATTCTTGTCCAAAGCGAAAAATCGGCGCGCCAATTCTCCGCGCATATCCGGCAATCGCATCCATCGCGTCGTTTTGTTGCATGGATACGATCGACGGCGCGTTTGGTTTTTGAATCGCGGCTTTTTCCAACGCGATTTTCTCAATAGTATCGCCCAAAAATTCGGTATGATCCATCGACACCGGCGTAATCACGGTAGCAACCGGATTTTCAACCACATTGGTCGCATCAAGCCGTCCGCCCATGCCAACTTCTAAAATCAAAACATCAGCGGGATTGTCGGCGAATGCTTGGAATGCCGTCACGGTCAGCAACTCGAAAAACGTCACTGGGTGCGCATCGGCAATCGGCATAATATCTTCGATCAGCTCCAGGAAATAATCATCCTCAATCAACGACCCGCCGATGCGAATGCGTTCGTTGAATTCGACCAAATGCGGCGAGGTATAGACATGCGCCGCATACCCGGCCGATTCCATCATCGCACGAAGATTGGCCACAACCGAACCCTTGCCGTTGGTTCCGGCGACATGAATCACCGGCGGCAAGCGCAAATGCGGATTGCTTATCTGCGCAAGCAAGTTTTGCACCCGCTCTAAACCCAGATCGATTTCCCGATGGAACGATTTTTGCAGTTTATCCGCCAAATCCAACAGCTTTCTTTCAAGCGGATTATCAAGATTCAATGCGATGACCATGGCGGTTGTTTGGATCGAAGATTACGGTTTCGCGATTGCGGGCAAATTTTGCTTCTTCTGGTAATATAAAATTCCGATAAGCTTGGCCAATTCCATTTTTAAATCATGGCGTTTGACCACCCGGTCTACCATGCCGTGTTCCATCAAATATTCCGATTTCTGAAATCCGTCGGGCAATTTCTGGCGGATGGTTTCCTCGATCACGCGCGCGCCGGCAAATCCGATCACCGCACCCGGTTCCGCAAGCGTGATGTCGCCGGTCATGGCGAACGACGCGCTAACCCCACCGGTGGTCGGGTCGGTCAATAACACCAAATACGGCAAACCGGCTTCTTTGATGCGCGATGCGGCGATGATGCTGCGCGGCATTTGCATCAGCGATAAAATGCCTTCTTGCATGCGCGCGCCGCCCGATGCCGGAATCGCGATCAACGGACAACGCCGCAGCAACGCCCGATCGGATGCAAGCACGATGCCCTCGCCGACCGCAATGCCCATGGATCCGCCCATGAACGAAAAATCGAATGCGGCCACCACCACATCCATGCCTTCGATTTTGCCTTCCGCCACCAAAATGGCATCATGCGAATGCCCACGCGATTGCGCATCGCGCAGACGGTCGCTGTAACGCTTTTTATCTTTGAATTTCAACGGATCGACCGCGACCGGCGGCACCGGAATGGTTTGATACTGCCCATTGTCGAATATCAACTGCAACCGGCGTTTGATCGGAAACCGAAAATGATATCCGCAAAGCGGGCAAACTTGCAAATTCGCGTCCACGTCTTTTTGGAACAACATCTGACCGCAACCTTGGCATTTCAGCCAAAGATTATCCGGCACTTCCTTGGCGCCGACCAAGGCGCGGATTTTCGGACGGACGAAATTGGTGATCCAATTCAAAACGCGATTCCTTTATTTGAATTATACGGCGGCTTCGACTTCTTGTAAAATTTTCTTCGCCGCCCAAACGGGGTCCGGCGCGCGGGTGATCGGCCGCCCTATGACGATGTAATCGGCGCCGGATCGAATCGCTTGCGCCGGATCCATCACGCGTTTTTGATCGTGGCTTTCGGATGCCCAGGCCGGGCGAATCCCAGGGGTGATGATGCGAAAATCACGGCTGCGCTGTTCCTGAAGCAGGGATAGCTCCCGCGGCGAGGCGACAACGCCCGACAATCCGCATAATTGCGCCATCTCGGCCAATCGCTTGACCCGATCCGATGTTTTTTGTTTATACCCCAATTCGGTCAAATCATCATCATCCAACGATGTCAACACCGTCACGCCAAACAACAACGGTTTTTCAATGGACAAAGATTCGGACACTTCCACGGACGCATCCACCGCGCGACGCATCATATCGCTATTGCCAGAGCTGTGGATGGTCATCATCGCAACTTTCATCCGCGCGGCGGCGCGCACCGCGCCATAGACGGTGTTGGGGATATCGTGAAATTTCAGATCGAGCATGATCGGCATGCCCAGCGATTGGATTTTTGCAATACCGGCGGGTCCATGGGCGGTAAAAAATTCCAAGCCCAATTTAAAGCCGCCGACAAAATCCTTGAGATTGCCAGCCAATTTCGCGGCAAAGTCCAAATCGTCGGTGTCGATCGCGCAAATAATGCGCTGTTTAGCGGATAATGGAGAGATCAAATCAAAAGCCTTTGCAAGTTAGTTAATAACAGACAGATAATAGCAGCAACGATCTAGTTCGGCGCAGCAGGGGATTCCATTTTTTCCAATTGTTTTTTCTGCTGCTTATGTTCGGATCGCAGCCGCGCGGATTTGATATAGCCCGACCACGCGCCAAGCCAATATCCAACCGCCAAAACCAACACGGTAAACACCGAAAGCGGCGCCATCAATTCATAAGGCAGCGGCCAAAAATTGACCGCGACCGGTTCCGGATTGTAAACCGCGAATGCGAGAGCCCACAACACCAAAATCGGCAACAGAATTTTGCTCAACAATCGTCCGAAATAAAACATGGTTTCCAATCTTTACGACCCGGTATTTACGCCGCAGAACCATCGCCGTTTTTGTTCAAACGGGCGCGCAATTCCTTGCCGGTGCGGAAATAGGGCACTTTTTTCTCGGCGACAAACACCGTCTCGCCGGTGCGCGGATTGCGGCCGGAGCGCGAGCGGCGCATTTTTGTGCCAAAGGTGCCAAACCCGCGCAATTCGACGCGATGGCCTTTTTCCAATGCAATGGTGACCGATTCGAAAATGCAATCGATGATGCGTTCGATGTCGCCTTGCAGCAAATGCGGCTGCGCGCTGGCCAATTCTTGTATCAATTCCGAACGTGTCATGGCTGTAAAACCTTTGCAAGAAGTTAGAATTTCGTGACTCAATATAATTCAATGACTTAGTAGGGCGAATCCCACACTGCCAGAATCCCGGAACAACGTCAAGTACCTGATTGTAAAGGGATTTGCATTAAATATACTACCAAAAGCCAACATTATGTTATATTTGACAATGAAAGAAAAATAATGTATCTTTTTAAGATACTTATTTAAGGATCTAAAATGGGCAATGATCAATTGCGTTTTGAAGTAGGCCCAATACGCAATGGCCAGGAAGACCGCATCGTCGAACAAAGAAAAGACGATGAGTTCGGCACAACAGTCACATGCTATGAAAGCGGGATTGTACGCATCAATACCATTAAAAATGGCGATCCGCTAAAACCGGTCGGTATAACCGCGTATCCCGAACACCGTCCAAACATGGACGGATTCACAGAAATCCGCACGGATTTTGAAACGGCGAATAATTTTTTTGATACTCTGCATGCTGCGGGAGATAGAATCACTTTTGATGGCAATGGATATTCAACCATAAGAATCCAGTCATCCAACTTTCTAGATATTGTTCGATCGGCCGCAAGAGTTCATAATTTAATTCCCGAAATTGCCGCCGATCTTTTGGAAGGTATTTTGCAAAACCAACCCGATATTTTAAGTCGACACCCCAAATCACGTCCCAATGCCAAAGACGTCACAAAAGCAACGATGGATAAGAATTACAATATTGAAATTGCCAGCAGTGGAAAAATTACCGCAATGCGCAGCAATTTATTAGAAAATACATCGACAGAATTAGTTTTTACCAATCTCGATGAAGCGGCCAAATTTATGGCGCAAGTCACACCCGCAGAGGCTTATAGCATCCATCCCAAACTGAACAGAAAAACCAATACCGTCACATTGGATTGTCCGATAGAACAAGCATTGGATATCGCCGCAAGCAAGGGAAGCATTAATCCCACAACATCTAGAATCATTAAATCTATTTTAATAGCAGACGAGCGGGCAACAATCGGCCAAACCGCGCCACCAGATAAAATTGCAATCCGTGAACCCCCAGCGGGTGGCCGCCCCGAAGCCGGAAGATAACAAACAAAAAACCCGCCAATCGCTTGGCGGGTTTTGATCATGCAAAGGCAAAAACCGTTATTCGGATTTTGCGTCATCGGATTTGGCAGCATCGGCGGCCTTGTCCTTTTTCTTCTTTGCGGCTTTGGCTGGTTTCTCCGCCGGCGCATCTTCGGATTTGCGGCCAAGCGCCGCGCCCAAAATATCGCCCAAACGCGCGCCGGAATCGGTTGAACCGTATTCATCCATCGCTTGTTTTTCTTCTTCGATTTCACGGGCTTTGACCGACAACGAAACCTTGCGCGCGCCTTTTTCAATGGCGGTGATTTTCGCATCCAACTTTTCACCAACCGCAAAACGTTCGGTGCGTTGTTCGTTGCGTTCGCGCGATAAATCGCCCTTGCGGATGAAGCCGGTGACGCCATCGGACACTTGGACTTCCAATCCGGCATCAACGATCGACAAAATGGTGCACGTCACCACATCGCCTTTTTTCAACTTGGCCATCGCCGATTCGAATGGATCGCTGGCCAATTGCTTGATGCCCAAGCTGACCCGTTCTTTTTCCGGATCGATGTCCAAAACCTTGACCTTGACGCGTTCGCCTTTTTTGAATTTCTTCAACGCCTCATCGCCGGATACGTTCCATTCCAAATCATTGGCATGCACCAAACCGTCGACATCGCCGACCAAGCCGACGAACAAGCCGAAATCGGCGACGTTTTTAATTTCGCCCTCGAATTCGGTGCCGATCGGGAATTGTTGCTTGATCGTATCCCATGGGTTGGCCAAACATTGCTTAAGGCCAAGCGAGATGCGGCGTTTGGTCATATCGACATCAAGCACCATGACTTCGACTTCTTGGCTGCTGGATAGAATTTTCGACGGATGCACGTTTTTCTTGGTCCAGCTCATTTCCGAAACATGCACCAAACCTTCGACACCGGCTTCGATTTCAACGAACGCGCCGTAATCGGCGATATTCGTCACCCGGCCTTTTAATTTTGTGCCGGATGGGTATTTCGCGCTGACCGCCGACCATGGGTCTTGTTCCAGCTGCTTCATGCCAAGCGAAATGCGGCCGTTTTCGGCGTTAAAGCGTATCACCTGCACCTTGATTTGCTGGCCGACGCTTAAAACCTCGGATGGGTGATTGATGCGTTTCCACGACACATCGGTGACGTGCAACAAACCATCCACGCCGCCCAAATCGACGAACGCGCCGTAATCGGTGATGTTTTTCACCGTACCGTTCAATATCTGGCCTTCGGCAATATTGCTGACCAATTCGTTTCTGGCCTCGGCACGGTTTTCTTCCAGAACCGCGCGGCGCGAGACAACGATGTTGCCGCGCTTTCTGTCCATTTTCAAAATCTGGAACGGTTGCGGCGTGTTCATCAACGGCCCGACATCGCGCACCGGACGAATATCCACCTGGCTTGCGGGCAAAAATGCGCTAGCGCCTTCAAGTTCGACGATAAATCCGCCCTTGACCTTGCCGGTAATCACGCCGGTGACGCGTTCTTGCTTGGTGTGCGAACGTTCCAGCACCACCCAAGATTCTTCGCGTTTGGCGCGGTCGCGCGACAACACCGCCATGCCGTCCTTGTCTTCATAACGTTCGATATAAACATCGACATAATCGCCGACCTTGATTTCGGCGGCGCCGCCAAGCGACGCGAATTCACGCAATGAAATCCGGCCTTCGGATTTCAGGCCGACATCGACGGTCGCAAAATCGCCGTCAATCGCAACGATCAATCCCTTGGCCACATTGCCTTCGGCGGTGGTGCGGGTGTCGTAAAAATCTTTTAACAACGCGGCGAAATCTTCGCCGGTTTCCGGTGCATTCGCGCTTGATTTAATTTCTTTTTTCACAGTATTCGTCCTTGCCATAATAATAGTCCTCAACTTTCAAAAAAATAAGCAAAGGACGAATCGGAATCCGTGGCAAACGGAATTCCATGAAATATCCTGCCTTTGCTTTGCGGTTTGCTTTATTTTTCGGCCAGCCGGAATGAATCGACGGCGGCTTACTGAACAAACCTTGGGTGTTTGTTTTTGATATGATGCAACACGAATTCCAACACCTGATCGGCATTGCGATGGGTGGTATCCACCACCAAAGCACCTTCCGCTATTTTAAGCGGCGCGGTTGCCCGCATGCGATCACGGTTGTCGCGTTCCGTCAAATCGACAAAAACCTGGTTCGGTATAGCGGCAATTCCGTTATCTTGCAACTCTTTTGCGCGCCTTTGGCTGCGAATGGTGGCGTCCGCGGTGACATAAAACTTGATTTCCGCCTCCGGGCATACCACCGTGCCGATATCCCGGCCATCCAACACCGCTCCGCGCCCAGACGGCGGATGATGGGCGAAATCCCGCTGTAAACCAAGCAACGCAGCCCGCACCAACGGATAAACCGCGACTTTCGATGCCGCTTGGGAGATATCTTCGCTACGCAGGATTTGCGGATTTAAATCGGATAAATTGACTTGTCCGGCGGCATGCGCCGCCTCTGTCTCAGAGTTTATATTTCTATTGTTTTTCAATACGATATAGGCAACCGCGCGGTACAATAATCCGGTATCGAGATAATCGAAACCCAATTTTTCGGCCAATTTTTTAGCCAAAGTCCCCTTGCCCGACGCCGTGTCGCCATCAATTGCAATAATACGCATGAGAACGGGTTTAGGGCGAAGAAATTCCGATGTCAAGCCGGTCTTCTTTGCCGTGCTGCCATTGTTCAAGTTCCTATTGACATCCGATCCGGTTTTTGGCAATGGGAGCGCGCAGAATGTTTTTCCCCACTCGATCATTTCGATCAATCGGCTTTATTTCGATGCAAAGGTTCTGAAAACCCCCATGGCCAAATCCAAATCAAAGACCAAATCCAAATCCAAATCTTCGACCAAACCGCCGGTCAAATCCAAATCATCGGCCAAACCGATCAAAACCGCACCGAAACCTGTTGCCAAAAAACCCGCGATCAAACCGCCGGTTAATAAAGCATCCAAACAGCCGGGCAAAACAACCGCGAAAACCGCAACCAAAGCCCATGCCGGCCATGGCAAGCCGATACAAAATGCCGCAAGCAAGATTCCACCGAAACCGGAAGCCAAAAAACCGTCCGGCCATATTCTAAGCCTGGCGGCCGGAAGCAAGCCGGAATGGGGTATCAAACGCGTTTGCCCATCGTGCCAAGCCCGGTTTTACGATATGAAGCGCGATCCGATTATTTGCCCGAAATGCGGCACCACCATCGATCCCGAAGCCATCACCCGCAGCAGCAAGCGCGGCAAAAACGCGGCAGCAGCTATCGAGGCGGAAAAAGCCAGAAAAAAGAAATTGGTCATCGCCGGCGATGATGATTTGGAAATCGACGATTTGCCGGATATCGAGGCCGACGCCGAAATCGAAGCCGACGCCGAAGACGCCATCATCGAAGATACAACCGATCTTGCCGATCCGGAAACCGATATCGAAACCGCAATCGAGGAATAGGAAATAGGGGATTGCAAAAATTTGTCATTCCAGCGCAAGCCGGAATCCATTCAAGGCAATTCTTTTACGAATTATCTTGCACAATATCGAACCGGGAATTGCGTAAAAACCCACTTGCGCAATTCGACCCTATGTCCTATACCCTATCCACTATACCCTATAAAGGGGCCCATAGCTCAGCTGGGAGAGCGCTACGATGGCATTGTAGAGGTCGGCGGTTCGATCCCGCCTGGGTCCACCAAAATTAAAATCATCCCTTATTTTAAGTCGACGGCCTTGCGGCCTTTGGCCCGCCTGGGTCCACTATCGCTTTACTGACCACAACCCCGTCTGGCATCGACCGATTGGAAAAACGCGGTGGTGTCTTCCAATACCGGCGGGCCCTTAAGCCATGACAGCGACGCCATAATCCCCAAATGCCCCAAATTCGGATAGATGATTGTTTTCACGCATCCGCCCTTGGTTTTAATCGCGCGTTCCAAAATTTCGATGTTATAGGCCTCAACATCCTCGTCCCGATCGCCATAGAGCAAAAGCATCGGCGGTTGTTTGCCATTGATAAAATTCGACACGCTGATATTCGGATAACGATACGGCGGGCCGAACATGTCGATTAAATCCGGCTCGTTCGGGATGAAATCATAGGGCCCGGCAAGACCCGCGAAGCTTTGGATCACCTGATTGCGATCCTTGCCGTAAAATTTCAAATATTTCGGATCGGCTGTGACCAACGCGCCGATCTGCGCGCCGGCGGAATGCCCCAACACATGAATGCGTTTGGGGTCGCCGCCATATTCGGCGATATGGTCATAAACCCATGATAACGCCGCCGCCGCATCATAGAAAAAAGCCGGCGATTTCACCGATGGGTATTTGCGGTAATCCGGGATCACCGTGATATAATCGGCATGGGCATAACGCGTGCCGATAAAATGGAAATCCGATTTTTCGCTATACGTCCATTTGCCGCCATAAAAAAATACCACGACCGGGCGCAAGGCTTGCGATGGCTCGCCCGGGCGGTAGATGTCCAATGACTGGCCGGTTTTAGAATCGAAAACGATATCGCGATTGATAGTCAGATCGTTGAAATATGACGGCGCGTTTAATGCCGCCAATCCGATTTGCCGCGCGCATCCCGAAAGCAGCAAGGCGCACACGCAAAGCAAAATAAAGCTATGCGGCGCCTTGCCTATGCGTGGACGCGAAAACAATCCCCTAGGCCGCATCGGGACGGAATTTCAACACAATGCCATTGGTGCAATACCGCAATCCGGTTGGTTTTGGCCCATCGTTGAACACATGGCCGTGATGGCCTTCGCAACGCGCGCAGTGGATTTCGGTGCGCACCATGCCGGCCGATTCATCGGTTTTGGTGTTGATGTGCCCTGGAATAGCGTCATAAAAACTCGGCCAACCAGTGCCGGAATCATATTTCGCCTTGGATGAAAACAAATCCAAATCGCAACCCACGCACAAAAAATTACCGGCGCGTTTTTCATGCAATAATGGGCTGCTGCCCGGGCTTTCAGTGCCGTCATGGCGCAAGACTTGATATTGATCGGCAGGCAGGCGTTTTTTCCATTCGGCGTCGGTTAAAATCAGTTTTTCGACTTTGCCGGTGATGTTTTTGGCGTTTGCGGTGTTGGCCATGGCTTCTCTCCCCAATGGGTTGAATAAAATATTGGATAAAACGGCGGGCGCTGCAACCGCACCAGTTAACAATTTAATCATATCGCGACGGTTCATGGGCATTCTCCTCTTTTACATAAATCATTTAATGCGAAGATTTTGTCGATTTTTTGTCGTAATCGGCAAGCCATTTTTGCATCCAGGCGATTTCTTTATTCTGCGCCTTGATGATGTCCTTGGCCAAATTTTTTACTTTCGAGTCTTTACCGTATTTCAACACGATCTCCGCCATTTCAACCGCACCTTGGTGATGCGGGATCATGCCGCGAATAAAATCGGCATCGGCATTGCCGGTGAAATCGATCGTCATCGCCGCATGCATTTTGTGGTTAGCCGCTTCGAAGGCGGCAACCGATGGAGAATCGATGGATGGATTTTTAACCATGGCCGGCGTCTGCTGGGATTCAGACGGGGAAGCAGACGGCGCGGAAGGTTCGGTGATGATCAATTTTTTTTGCGGCGGTTCAGGCATGGCGTTTGCGCCCTTATCGACCCAACCGTAATCCGACGCCTTGGCTGACGCCGCGACGGCCAAGAGGGAAACTAATAATAAGTATCGGAATTTCATGAGGTTCTCCATGATTGAATGACACCGTCTGTTATGCTAGTATCATTCCGTAAAAAATCCACCATAAAAAGGATCAGCCCGTGTTAAAATCGATTTTATGCCCCATCCATCGCGAAGGTTGGATTTATATCGCTATTTTTGCCGTTGTCACATTGGTATTGTTTAAAATCGGGCACAACCCGGGTTGGGTTGGAATTATCTTAACCGCTTGGTGCATTTATTTTTTTCGTGATCCGGCGCGGATGACGCCGATGCGCGGCGGATTGATCATTTCGCCCGCGGACGGTCTTGTGCAATCGATCACCATGACCACCGCACCCGAAGAATTGGGGCGCGGCAATCAATTGTTGACGCGGGTCAGTATTTTCATGAACGTATTCGATGTGCATGTCAACCGCGCGCCATGCGATGCCACCGTCAAAGACGTGAAATACATCCCAGGGAAATTTTTCAACGCGTCATTGGATAAAGCCAGCAAGCATAACGAACGGCAAATTTTCACACTCGCGTTGGACGATGGCCGCGAATTGATCGTGGTACAAATCGCTGGCCTTGTCGCGCGCCGCATTTTGCGCTGGGTCAAGCCTGGCGACCGGCTGACTGCCGGGGCGCGGTTCGGTATGATCCGGTTTGGCAGCCGGGTGGATGTCTATTTCCCCGACGGGGTGCAGCCATTGGTGATCGAAGGGCAGAAGGTTCTGGCTGGGGAAAGCGTTCTGGCCGATTTGAAGTCCGGTGAACCGGCGCGCATCGGCAAAATGCATTAAGGCGGAAAAATAAATCATGAAAATTCGAAACAATTTGAAATTGAACCCCGCGCGCGCCGGGAAAAAGCTGTCAATCAACAAATTAATCCCAAATATCATGACCACCATGGCGTTGTGCTGCGGCATGACCGCGATACGATTCGCAATCGAAGAAAAATTCGAATATGCGGTGTCGGCGATCGTATTGGCGGCGATATTGGACAATTTGGACGGGCGCATCGCGCGATTGATAGGCGGCACATCCGGATTCGGCGCGCAATTGGATTCATTGGGCGATGTGATTTCATTTGGTGTCGCGCCCGCGATGGTGATGTATTTTTGGACGCTCGATTCGCTCGGACGCTTTGGTTGGGCAGCGGCGCTTCTGTTTGTGGTTTGCGCCGCCATCAGGTTGGCGCGATTCAATTTGGATGTGGATTCGGAAAAACCCGCTTATACATACCATTATTTCACCGGCATGCCGACGCCCGCCGGGGCGGCATTGGCGTTAACCCCGCTGGTACTTAGCTTGCAATTCGGCGACGGATTGATACGCATGCCGGAATTGATCGCTGCATGGATGGTGATTCTAGCGGCGATGATGGTCAGCACCATACCGACCTATTCATTCAAGAAAATAAAAATCCTGCACGCCGACGCATCGTTGATTCTGGTCGGGGTTGGGGCGTTGATGGCGGCATTATTCGCCGAGCCTTGGCTAACTTTGGGATTGCTGGCGTTATGCTATATCGGTTCTATTCCGATGAGTATGCAAAGCTTCAAGGAACAGCGCCAAGCTTGGCAAGCATCGGAAGCGGCAGGCGCAAACCCCGCGCAGCCACAAGCCGCGCATGACAGCAATCAAAGAACCGCGATATAGCTTTATTTATTTCTGTTGATAGACCCACACCGTCGCCGGCGGCAAGTTATCCCACACCCGCGCTGCCAATCGCACCTGTAAATTCAAATGATGCGCGCCGAATGGCGGGATCAAGCCATAAGAAAACTGTATAAACCGCCCGCCCGGCTTCATAATCGCGAAAGATTGCTGAATAATCGTGCGGCAAACTTCCCGCGGCAGAGACAGCAAGGGCAAGCCGGACACAACATCGGTAAATTCGCCATGCATATGATCCGGGATGATTTGCAGCATATTTTGCGCATCCCCCAAAAAACTCTTCAAATCCGGGAATTTTTGCTTGATATGGTGATACAGAATCTCGCTGCGTTCGATCAAATAAAGGTCGTTTGGCAAGACGCCGACATTCAAAATCTCACGGGTCAATGGCCCGGTGCCAGGCCCCAATTCCAATACCTTGGGATTGGGCGATAAAATTTCCCGCGCCATCGCCCGACCAAGCGCCGGCGACGACGGCTTGACCGATGCAACCTTTAACGGCTGCCGCAACCATTCTTTGAACAATATTTTCCAACTGGACGCCGCGCTCATAACCTTCCCGATATTGACGCAGATACGATTAGCGTATGTGACATCGAATGCAAAACTCTATTGCAAGATTCCGTTGACTTTTCTGTGCATAGCATCGACCAAAAACACCGGCTTTACTTTAATGTCTTTTTAAGATACAATATTATCTTAAAGGGATTTTATGGCTACTAGATCATTGAAACATAGGCATTTTATAGGCCAGGCGGCGGTATTCCTGCCCATGGCAACAGTCGTATTGTCGCCAGAAATATCATTTGCGCAATCCGGCCAATCGCCCGCCCGCAACCCGAAACAAAACCAAGCCGCGAAACCAAAGAAGGAAAGCAAATCCCCGCCGCCGCAAAACAACACAATCGCCGCACCCAAATCGAATAACGCACCGAAACAAGACCCCAAACGCGTTTGGAGCGAAAGTTATTTCAATCTCATCTACAACTTTCTATCCGAAGTCGAAGGCAACAGAAATACGTCCTATCAATGCACATCCGATCGATGCACCATCGGCATTGGGTTCAATTTGGATGCCAATCCGGGATTGTTCAAAAAAACATTGGGCGTCGACGACAATTATTTAGAAAAAGTCAAAGCCGGAGCGATCACATTAACCGACAATCAAATCCGCAAATTATTTCATGTCTCGCTTGCCGAGGCCGAAGAAACCGCCCGCCGCAAATTAGACCTGGACGGCGTGGATTTCGATCAACTGCCGGAACGCCGGCGCGCCGTCATTGTATCCTTGACTTTCAATTCTCCGGCGTTGTTGGGCCCGAAATTGCGCGCGGCATTGAAAAACGGCGACGATATCACAGCGGCTGCGGAAATCGCGTTGAATTCAAACCGCAAACAAGTTTGGGGATTATCTGTCAGGCGCGAAAAAGAAGCGGTCTTGTTTTTGAACCGGCAATTGGACAAAACGGAACGCGAGAAATTTCTTGGCCGCGAATTGAATCAGACAGAGAGAGAACAATACGAATCCTATCAAGGCCAACATATTTCCATGCGCGCGGTCTATATGATCGAATTCGCCTGGGCGAATTACGGCAAACCATCTGCGCTCAGGATCGCGACGCAAACCGTATCCATGCAGCCTTCGCCCGCGGATCAAATGGCACAATGGAACATGGCGGCGGCGAATATGCGCGATGCCGGTAAAATTCCAACCGTAAAACCCGATCCTAAAATCGCCCGACTGATCGCCAATCGATCAGCATTAGAGTCGGTTTAATTCCACTCTTGAAAATTTACATTCTCCGTTCCATATCATCGCTATTGATAGAGGAGTCGATATGATCACCATCCGTTCCGGCAAGAACCGCGGAGTCACCCAAATAGATTGGCTGCAAAGCCATCACAGTTTTTCATTCGGCGGGTATTACGATCCGGCGCATATGGGTTTCGGGCCATTGCGTGTCATTAACGAAGATTTCGTTGCGCCCGCCGGTGGGTTCGACACGCATGGCCACAAGGATATGGAAATCATCACCTATGTTTTATCGGGTGCTTTGGCGCATCGCGACAGCATGGGCAACGGCACCACCATTCAATCGGGCGAGGTACAAAAAATGTCCGCCGGCACCGGCGTGGAACATAGCGAATTCAACGCCTCAGAAACCGAACCGGTGCATTTTTTGCAAATTTGGATTAAACCTGACGCGCGCGGCGTCTCACCCAATTATGGACAGATCGCGACTGAAAACCTGGCACGCGATGAAAACGGGCTGTTTAAGATCGCATCAAATCAAAATATTCCAGGACTGATCCATGTGCATCAAGACATGGAATTGTTTGGCGCGCGTTTAAACGCCGGGCAATCGATCGTGCTACCCTTGAAACCCGCGCGCAGATATTGGCTGCAACTGGCCAAGGGTGCGATCACCCTGAATGGAGAAAATCTGACAGCCGGCGATGGCGCGGCGATAATGGATGAAAAAGACCTTACCATCCGCGCGTCCGATCCGTCGGATTTGCTGCTGTTCGATTTGCCGGCATAGAATATCGATCAACCCGAATTTAGTCATCAATGTGCGCCGACCGCGCCGCCGAAAAAATACCAACCGAGGCCGACCATAAATAGAAAATTGCCATATAATCCGTGTTCAATCGTCACCAGCGCCAGCGAACGGCTTTTGGCATAGGTTTGTGCGAATATTACGCCCGCAATCAGGCTTAACAAAGGCGCCACCCAATTGATGAACAGCACATGCGCATAGGCAAAGGTGATGCTGCTGGCGATAATCTTGGCGCGGTCGGTTTGGAAAAACGGCGCATAGCGGCGAAAGAAAAAGCTGCAAAAAATAAATTCCTGCGGCAGCGCGGAAAATATCGGGTAAAACACGAACAGCAGCAGCACAAAATACGGCTTGGCCAAAAACATTTGAAACAAGCGATCCGGATCGATCAGATAGGTAAACAAAACCATACCGGCGCAACACAGCACCCAACGGATCAAAATGGGACGCAAATTTTTCCAATGCACGGCGTCCCATCCCCACAGCTCCAACCAAGCGGCGCGGTCTTCGCCCATTTTCCGCCATAAAATCCAAAGCCCGTAACTGGCGGCACCCCATAAAAACGCGAACATGTATGGCGCAAGGCGAAAATAAATAATCACACTCGGCAAAACGGCGCATAGCGCGATAAATTCCAGCGCCAAAAATAATCGGTTGGGGTTTTCGTTGTTCAAGGTCTTCATCATTTACTCGCTTTAAAAATATCTTAGCGGCAAAATAGTCCGCGCATGCGGAAAAAACAGCCCTTGGAAGAATTTTCTTGACGCCGCGCCGCATTTGGTATTTATAGAACATAACAAGAACAAAATTCAACCCGGGGGATCGGCATTTGTGGGGGCAATCATGACGGTACAATGGCTGTTTTGCGATTTGAATGCGTTTTTCGCTTCCTGCGAACAGGAACTGCAACCGCATTTGCGCGAACGGCCGGTTGCGATCGTGCCATCACAAACCGACAGCACCTGCGCCATCGCCGCAAGCTATGCCGCGAAAAAAATGGGCATCCGCACCGGGACATCGGTTTACGATTGCAAGCGGCTTTGCCCGGGAATTCATCTGCAGATCGCCCGCCCCAAATTATACGTCGAATTTCATCACCGGATTCTGGCCGCGGTCGAACAATGCGCGCCAATCGAACATGTGGCGTCGATCGATGAATTCGCCTGCCGCTTGACCGGCGATTGGCAGAATGTGGATATTGCCAAATCCATCGCCCAAAAGATCAAGCACGCGATTCGAACGCAGGTCGGCGAATGTTTGACCGCATCGATCGGATTGGCGCCGAACCGTTTCTTGGCCAAACTGGCATCCGACATGCAGAAACCCGATGGGTTGACGGTGATCGAAAAATCCGACATCCCGGACAAAATCTTGCATTTGGAGTTATCGGATCTGTGCGGCATTGGCGATGGGATGCTCGACCGATTGCATGGTGCGGGAATTTTCGATCTGGACGCATTGTACCGCGCGACCGAAGACGATTTACGCCGAATCTGGGGCGGCATCGAAGGTGTCCGATTTCACGCCATGCTGCGCGGCGAGGAAGTATACCGCCCAAAAACCGAACGCCGCAGCATCAGCCACCAACACGTTCTGGAACCGCCCTTGCGCAACCGCCGCGGCGCGCGGAGTTTTGCGCGCTATTTGGTGATGAAAGCGGCGCAACGCTTGCGCAGCCTGGGTCTTTATTGTCAACATTTGTCGGTGCATGTCAAATACGCAAAACCTCATGGATATTGGGCGAATGATTTGCGCTTTGCTGAAACTTGCGACAGCCGGGATTTATTGCGTTACTTTGAAAATATTTGGCGCGATGCGCCGACGCATCCGCCATTGCGGGTTGGCATTGTGTTAAGCGGATTTGTGTCCGATGAAAACCACCAAGGCGATTTATTCGAAACGCCTGCCGCATTAAGCCATGGTAAAAAATTATCCGGCGCGTTGGATCGCATCAACAAACGCTATGGCTATGGCACGATCGGATTCGGCGATATCAAACCCGATTTCCGCCATTTCAATGGCCGCATCGCGTTCCAACAAATTCCGCAATGGGACGATTTTTAATGCCGGGATTACAAAAACTCTTTGGCGATATCGATGGTCGATTTTTTGCCGACATTCTGGAAATTTTGGTCGATCCATTCGGCCGCGGTTTCACGCCCATCGTCGCGCAAATGCGTTAAAAACTTCCACGAGGTGTTGAATTTGCTGTTGGCGGTGTGATGCGACATTTCCTTGTCGTTGCGGATGGAATGCACATGGATATATTTGACCTTGTGCCGGTGTTCGTTTTTGATCCAACCTTCGTCCAGCATGTCGTGCACAAAATTGATCGCCCGCATCTCGCGCAACAAGGTGGAATTGAAAGTAATCTCATTCAACCGGTTCACGATCGCCGGCGCGGTTTTTGGGATCTCATCCCGCACGATCGGATTGATATGCACGATGACGACATCGCTGCTTTGCTTGCTGCTAAACAGCGGGAAAATCGCCGGATTGCCCATATAGCCGCCATCCCAATAAGATTCTCCTTCAATTTCAACCGCTTGGAAAATAAATGGCAAGCATGCGGACGCCATGATTACATCGGCGGTGACTTCGTGATTTTTAAAAATGCGAATGCGGCCAGTGCGCACATTGGTTGCGCAAATACTTAAATTGGTGCAATAGCATGCGTGCAATTCGTCGAAATCGACCGATTCCTCCAAAACTTCGCGCAAAGGATTGACCGAAAACGGGTTCAGTTGATACGGCGACAACACCCGCGATAAATTATCGAGAATATTGAATATCAAACCTTCTTGAACGCCAAAATGATCCAAAACCCCATCGATCGGCGTGCGCATAGAGGCGCCCGCCTTGCTGATCCGCCGCCAAAAATCTTCAAGTCCTTGGCGCGCGCCATCGATGTCGTATTTCATTTTATGATAGGCATAAACCGCGGCGTTCATCGCCCCCGCGCTGGTCGCGGAAAGCCCGTCGATTTCAAAACGGCCGTCTTCCAGCAATTTATCCAGCACGCCCCAAGCAAAGGCGCCATGCGATCCCCCACCTTGCAAGGCAAGGTTGATGGGTTTTATCGGATTGCTACCGACGGGTTTCTTGACAGCGATTTTCTGATCGGCGTCTTTTTTCTTTGTGGTTTTCTTGCGGGTCATTTTTTCCTCTTATTTCAAATAATCATGCACGACACGGCCGAACGGCAATGTCAAATCGGCGATGAAATGCAATCCATCGATAATTTTTAAAACTGGAAAGTCCGCAACCGGCGCATTGACATGCGGCACCAAATGGATGCGTGCGGGGCTTTTCCACGCGCCTTTGATAGTGATATCGGTCAAATTATAGGCCACTAATTGCGCAATCGCGAGCGTACCGTCAACATCCGGAATCAATTTCAAATTCACTTGGGTTTTTTCCAATTTATGTTTGAATGCATTCATCGATTGACAGACCGGGCATTGATCCGGCTTGGCATGATTGGCGCGGCAGATTAAATCATTGTGTTTATAGGCCATGGTGCCGGTTGCCACGCGTTCGCCGGCATAATCCAACACACCGGTCAATGTGTCGTTGACGACGCTTAATTTTGGCTTGGCGTATTTTTTTGGAAATCCCCAAATCTCGCGCCCGCCGGCGATCGGCGGTTCGCAATCCAAATACATTTGCGCGGTGAAATTCACCGACTCGCCATTCAATAGGCAGGGAATGACAACGCCGCTTTCGGTGTAATCGCCAAATCCGGTGCTGTCCGGCATGCGGATGAATTCATAAAGCACTAAATCGCCGGCGGCAGGCGTCAACGGTTCCGGCAAGGCCTGGCGAATGGCCGCCGGATCGCTTTGAAACGTGACGATAAAATATTCGCGGTTGACGAAACGATACGGCCCCTTGGGATAGCTGGGACTTGCCGCAGGCATCGATGGCAAATTTAAAACATCTTCTATTTTCATGACTAATTCTTTCTTGGTTTTTTCTATCTTGACGTCCAACCGCCATCGACCGGAAGCGCCGCCCCGGTAATGGAACGCCCCGAATCCGACGCCAGAAACACGCACAAATCGCCCATTTCATCGGTGCTGGCGAATCGCAAGGATGGTTGCTTTTCTTCCAATAATTCTTTTTGCGCGGTAGCGACGGGAATTTTCTCTGCCGCGGCGCGATCCTGGATTTGTTTTTCCACAATCGGCGTCAACACCCAACCCGGACAAATCGCATTGCAAGTTATGTTTAACGTGGCGTTTTCCAACGCCGCAACCTTGGTCAATCCGACCACGCCATGCTTGGCCGCGACATAGGCGGATTTATGCGGCGATCCCACCAATCCATGCACCGATGCGATATTGATAATGCGCCCAAAATCGCGTTTGCGCATACCGGGCAGCGCCGCTTGGCACGCGTAAAACACCGACGACAAATTGATGGCCAAAATCGCATCCCATTTTTCGCGGGGGAATTCGGTGATGTCGGCGGTGAATTGAATGCCGGCATTATTGACCAAAATATCCACCCGCCCGAATTGTTGTTCTGCCATGGCGACCATTTTTACGATATCGTCCGGCTTGCTCATATCGGCGGGGGAATAAGCGACCTTCACGCCAAAACTGTCGGAAATTTCTTTTTGTATTTTCTCAACCTCGGCAGGCGCGGCAAAGCCGTTCAACAAAACATGCGCCCCGGCCGATGCCAAACGATGCGCAATGCCAAGCCCAATACCGCTGGTCGATCCGGTTACGATCGCAATTTTATCTTTTAAGGTTGTGTTGGTGTGTGTCATGTGTCTGCTCCCTATCGATTGATGCGCGGAACCTAACATATGCAGATTAGAAATTGTAATAGATATATGGCGCCTTGTAATCGCTTTTGTCTATGACGACAGAGAAAGTTAAAGTTTCTGCGGATAGAGCAAACACGCATCGCCATAAGAATAAAAACGGTATTGCTTGGCGTTCGCATGCGTATAAGCCGCCCGAATCCGATCCAACCCGGAAAAAGCCGCCACCAGCATTAACAAGGTCGATTTCGGCAAATGAAAATTGGTTAACAGCACATCGACCGCCCGAAACCGATAACCCGGCGTAATAAAAATATCGGTTTCGCCGCTGGATGCATGCATCAAGCCATCGGCATCACTGGCCGCCTCCAGACTGCGCAGCACGGTTGTTCCAACCGCCACAATCCGTCCGCCGTTTTTTCGTGCGGCGTTGATCATCGCGGCCGATTGATCGGTAATCACAAAATTTTCCGCATGCATGCGATGTTCGGCGATATTTTCGCTGCGTACCGGGGAAAAAGTGCCCGCACCGACATGCAAGGTTATGCGGCATTCGCCAATACCCGACGCACCCAATTGCGTCATCAATTCTTCTGTGAAATGCAAACCCGCGGTCGGTGCCGCAACCGCACCGTCATGTTTGGCGAACAGCGTTTGATAATCATGTTGATCGCGAACGTCGCCCAACCGCTTGAAATAGGGTGGTACCGGCATCGTACCCGCCGCGTTTAGCTTTTCATAGAAATCCGCATCGTCCATCGAAAATTGCAGCATGACCATGCCATCCGCTAAATCTTTTTGCACAATACGCGCATCGAAATCCGGGGCAAAGGTCAATACATCGCCGCTCTTGATTTTCTTGGATCCTTTGACGAATGCTTGCCAAAGCCCAAGGCCTTGTTTTTTGTGCAATAAAACTTCGAATGTCTTTAACCCCAATTTACCGATCAACCGCGCCGGTATGACCCGCGTGTCGTTGAATACCAATAAGTCGCCCGCGCGCAATAAATCCGGCAAATCATATACATGCCGGTCGAATAATTCTTGTGGCTGAACCACCAATAACCGCGCATGATCCCGCGGCGAAACCGGGCGGGTTGCAATCAAATCAGGGTCTAAAGCATAATCAAAATCGGACAAAGTATAAGAATTCTTCATCGGGTTTTATTGACATGGCTTTGGCGGATAGACAAGGATTGGAAGCAAGCATTTGACAATTACCCTAAAATCTGTATAACTTATCCACACGCTTTACTACCCTACTAGCTTTTCGTCTTTGCCTTTGGCACTTACACAGCTTGCGGTGCAAAGCTTTGTTGGTGCCAAAGCCAAAGATTTGAAAAACCTGTGACTCTGGCATCTTTTTTAACTTATTTAAGGAGTCATCGATGCCAACAGGTATTGTAAAATGGTTTAATCCCGCCAAAGGTTATGGTTTCATCCAACCCGAAGACGGTTCCAAGGACGTGTTTGTACACATCACCGCATTGGAACGCGCCGGTTTGAACAATTTGAACGAAGGTCAAAAAGTTCAATATGAAATCACCACCCAAAAGGGCAAATCTTCCGCCGCCAATTTGAAACTGGTTGCCTAAGATTTATTGATTTTCTGGATCAAGCCGCTTTCATACGAAAGCGGCTTTTTTCATGCCTAAATCCGGTATTATTGATTATAATCAATAACTTAATAAGTAATCTGGGCGTCACAAATCTATGCTATAATGCCTTAACTATAATAAAAAGGTGATTTATGGAGGAAATGACATCGTTGCAGTATTGGGAATTGGCGTCTTATGTCGTAACGGTATTCGGCTTGCCTTATGCGGTATTGTTGTTTTGGTTCGAACAAAAACGCGAACGACAAAACGAGGAAGAAGAAATATACCAAAAACTATCCGATGAATATGCGGATTTTTGCCAATTGTTGCTATCAAACGCCGATCTGCGTTTGATGAGTGGCGAGGTGATATCCGACGCTCAGATGACCCACGAGCAGCGGGAACGCAAAGGTATTATATTTGAGATTTTGATGGCGCTGTTCGAGCGCGCCTTCATTCTAGTATATGAAGAGAACATGAAAAAGCACACCCAGCGTTTGTGGAGATCGTGGGACGACTATATCCGTTTTTGGCTTAAACGCGAAGATTTCCGTAAAATCTTGCCAAAATTATTGGAAGGGGAAGACCCGGATTTTATCTCTTATATGCAAAAAGCCGCCGCGGATCACGAGGTTATATCGATAGCCAATTCCAAACCGAATATACCCTCGCGCGCCGCCTGATGGCATATTAAGCCGCAAAACGATCGATGATGACAATTTCTTCGCGTGGGACGAACCCGCCTTTGGGTTGTGCCGGTTTTGCGGCCTTGCCGATCGTGATCAACATGCCGATCACATGATCCGCCGGAAGCCGGATGGTTTTCGCAACCGCAGCCGGATCAAACCCAATCATCGGACAAGAATCGTAACCCATCGATTTCGCCGCCAGCATGATGGTTTGCCCGGCAATGCCGACCGACCGCATGGCTTCGTCACGTTGCAATTGCTCTTTGCCGTCGTAAAACGGCGCAATCATCGGGACCAAATAATCTTGCACCGCTTTCGGCGCATTCGCCCAATACCGCAGCGGGTTTTTTGCCCAAGATTTCATATCCGCGCATAGCACGATTAACATCGACGCCTCGGTCACTTGCGCCTGATCCCAGGCGGCTTTCCGAATTTCGCCGCGTAAATCCATATCCTTCACCACCACAAAACGCCAATTTTGTATATTGAAAGATGTCGGCGAATTGCGCGCCATATCGAGGATTTTATCCTGATCCGCCTCTGGCATGCGGAACTGCGGATCGAAAGATTTCACGGCGCGGCGCGCCAAGATCGCGTCAAATGTATTCATTATTAAGCCTTTCTTTGATTTCTAAAACCTATGGCATCGGTCGAAAAATCAAATTTAACCTTTGCCAGATACAAAGCAATTTAGTACAAAGAACCGCTATGGCAATAGCGTAATTATCGCTCTCGTTGACAAACTGGCCATTATCGCTTTCTTGAAAGACAGAGCGTAAATTTAAAAACCGCGAGGCAAGGAGCATTGTGGTTTAAGTGAGGATGGGTGCCGTCCATGAGCGCAGAGCGC
>FRDC01000333.1_pt2 | contig 70116 bp, 94 predicted proteins | sample 1106171 | NCBI WGS metagenome assembly FRDC01 (sample SAMEA3930566, study PRJEB13176) | freshwater metagenome | biome: Drinking water system; feature: drinking water; material: water | place: Singapore | collected 2014-12-20 | reverse complement strand
GACGAGTTGTTTGCGATGTACCGCGAGGCGGTGAACCTTGCGTGACGTGCCTAACTGGTACGAGTATTTCATGGGGGTGGCGGCGCAAGCCGCCACCCGCTCGAAAGACCCCCGTACCAACGTCGGTGCCGTCCTGATTGGACCTGATCGACGTATCCTATCGCTGGGCTACAATGGATTTCCTGATGGTATCCATGAGTCCGAGGAACGGTGGACAAGCGAGGAAAAGGACAAGTACGTGATCCATGCCGAGGTCAATGCCTTGGCAAACGCAGCCCGCTCGGGTGTGTCAACGGATCGAGCTTGGGCCGTTATCACGCTGGCTCCCTGTCCGAACTGTGCCCGAACCATGATCGCAGCCGGTATCAAGGCAGTGGTCGCAAACCTTGCTGCAACAAACGCTAGACTTCAAGCTCGGCCAGAGCTATTGGACGATTACCGACTGATGAGACGACTATTTGCAGAAGCGGGAGTAGCGTACCAAGAGGTCTAATGCTCTTCACCGACCAGCACTTGTTGCCCGCACCGATCCAGCCCCACGCTTGTTGTTATTGTGGAGGCGTAATTGCCCACCCCGAGTTCGCTCGGCCCGGTAAGGTCTGGAAGACAGCGGATCAGATTAGTGTTTTTTGGTTCCATGCGGCCTGTCCTGTAAAATTTAAGGCGTTCAATCCCTTCTGGGAGGGGACGCCTTAATTTTTAAGGTGTCCTATGGCTCTCTCCGAAATTGAGAAGAACCGCAAGGAAGCGGCCAAGTGGGGGTGCATCACTCCTGAAGACAGCGCCCGTCCCGCTACCAAGATCGCCATTGGCGTGACCAAGAGCGGGCAGTGGATTTGGGGCGACCCTGACAGCCCTATCATCAAGCGACGGAAAGAACGCAGTGACAAAGGAAAGCCTCGTGTCCGCGCTAAAGATGGCGCGTGATTTCATAGCAGCGTCGGATAACTCGACGGGCTGCTGCATGTGTGGCAGTCCCTGCGACAGTCACGGCATGGGCGATGGTCACTCCCCTGTGGACGAAGGCGATTATCACGCCCAAATGGTACTCCAAGAAATTGACGAGGCTCTCCATGACGCGGATCAACGTAGTGCCGGTCGAGGAACTGACCCGGCAGCATCTGATTGCGGAGTACCGGGAGCTTCCTCGGCTCTTTAACCTCGTGGTCAAGGCTCAGGCTCGGGGTCTGAAGCCAGAAAGCAAAACTATTCCAGAGGCTTACTGTCTCGGCAAGGGGCACTGCCTCTTTTTCTACAACAAGGTGTGGTGGCTGTACCGCCGTTTCTTCCAGCTTGTGGAAGAGATGAAGCGTCGAGGCTACGAACCCACCTATCTCGTGCCTGCTACCTATGGTACGGACGACATCCATTACGAGTGGCTCGGGGATTACGAACCTACCCCCGAAGCCCTCGCCCTGAACCGGGAGCGGATCAATGAACGCCTTTCTAATCCTACGGCCAAGCGCACACACCCGCTGGTGGCCCAAGCAGCGATTGACTGCGAGAAATTCCACGACGGTCAGGTCCGTAAGTACACAGGCGAACCGTACTGGACCCACCCCCGCGAGGTGGTCGAGCTTCTGATCCGGGTCGGCATCGAAGACCCGGACATGCTGGTCGCAGGCTACGGTCACGACTGGTTGCGTTCAACCTGATCTACGGTCTGACCGATCAGGTCACAGAAGGTAATCGTGCATCCCGCAAGAAAGCGGAAGCCGAGCGCCTGTGGGAAACATGCGGTCAGGTTCAATCGGTCAAGTGCGCCGATCTGATCTCTAACACCCGGACCATTGTGCAGACCCAGCCGGGGTTCGCCAAGGTGTACCTACCGGAGAAGCGTTATGTCCTCAGTGGCCTCACCCGAGCCGATCCCGTTATCCGGGCTTGGGCTTATCGGAGTCTTATGGAAGCCGAAGCTGCCCTCGCCCGGACCTAACTGCCTGTTAGTCCTCATTGTTCTTGGAGTAGGAGCGTTCCTGTGTCTAAGCTGAAGAATTTCATCCGCCGCATGGCTGGCCTTGGTCCGTCCAAGCCCGCCCCTCGCGATAGCCGCCCCGACAACATGGTCTTCACCGGAGGTTATCAGCCAAAGCCGGGAGGCAAGCTCGGATCACCACCGACTGGTGGGTCAGCGGTTCGGGACCGGACCTACAACGACCCCCTGACCGACATGGTGACGATGGGGATCATCCTGTCGTCGGCCAGCGACGCGGCATGACTACGGCTCGTCACATTCGTCGCACGATTACGGCAGCAGCAACCATTCAAGTCACGATTACGGGTCGTCCTCGTCGTCCTATGACAGCGGCTCGTCCAGCAGCGGAGGTTTCGACTGATGCCATACTCCCGTTCGTTCGTCGCTCAGGACTACTGGCAGACGACGTATGTGACTGAAATTCTTGAAGATACCCCGGATATGATGCGGTTCCGCACCGGTAATTCAGAGTATGTCTGGAAGAAATTTTAAAAAAGGTGTTGACACCGTAGCGAACCCGGCATAGATGGCCCCTTGTGAAACAGACACGCGCCTTTACCGCCGCATGGCGACAGCAACGAGCCGATAATATCGGCATCGGTTGCGTCGGCCATGATACGATGCGACCGAACCCAACCCGATAAGGGTTGGACTGGCTGGGATTAGCTCAGCTAGGTAGAGCGGGTGATTTGGGATCATCAGGTCAGAGGTTCGAATCCTCTATCCCAGACCAACCCTTCCGCGAAATGTTTCCCCTAATCTTACATCTTTGCCCTGCAAGCATTTACGGTGATGCACTGGCTTTGTAACCCGGAGAATGGCGTTCAAGTCGTCAGCGGGGCACCAGATTGTAAGCGTTGACATGATTACAAAAATATGGTTTAAAGGCTCATGGCCAGCAAACCAGAACGACAGAAAGTCCATTGGCAGAAGTTTTACGAAGCCAATAAGGACGAAGTTAAGCGACGAGCGAAGGAACACACCGCCAAGGTGCGTATTCAAGTTCGAGCTTGGCTTTACGAATATCTCCTAAGTCATCCTTGCGTTGACTGTGGAGAAAGTGACCCCATCGTGTTGGAGTTCGATCACCAACGCGATAAAGAGTTCGATGTGTCAGCCTTTGGCTCTCGTTCTCTGAAAAAGGTCATAGCAGAAGTTGAGAAGTGTCAGGTTCGATGCGCTAATTGTCACCGTCGCGTGACGTACCATCGGGCAGGACGAACTCACCGGACGCCTGCTCTTTGACATTGTTGGTGATCAGATTTTGATGCGCGGTGGGCTAATTGGCAAGTCCCCGTCCTCCTACAGGCCCTGCCAGTTTAAAATTTAAGTGGAGAAGCATGATGGATATGATCTCGGTATCTTCGAGCAACATCGCGGCAGTCGGCTACAATGAGGCTGATCAGGTGCTGCGGGTGCAGTTCAACAACGGTCGGACCTACGAGTACGATGGTGTTCCGGTCGATGTGTACGACGCCCTGATGGTGGCCGACAGTGTTGGCAAGGAGTTCAACGCTACGGTGAAGAACCAGTTCGCCACTCGGGAAGTCTAAGCGCGTCGTTGCCAGAGTGGTAATGGTCTAGGTTGCAACCCTAGTATCGGTGGTTCAATTTCGCCACGGCGCTCCATTTTCCATGTAGCGGACAATGGCTTGTAGTTCTTCAAGAGAAGCATCACTCTTGAGTAAATTTGCTCGGTTAGAAATCACTCGGATGTTATCTTTAGTGTACCCCTTCGAGTTATCGAAGTGATCCACTGACGGACTTTCCATTGGGGTGCCAAAAACCGGGCAGATTTCAGGAATTACAATGTCGTTGACAGACAGATCAAACTCGATACCTTTTCGAAGCGCACGATGCTTAGCAGCATTCCAGAGGTAATACTCTGGGCGACTTTGACGGTATGCTTTAGCTTGAGCAAGCTGAGCATCTCGGTTACGGTCGTAGTAGGTTCCTGTCTTTCGTTGCATGACATGCTCCAAATGTACGGCGCGTACACTTAGACTTCAAAAACCCAAAAACCCAAAAACCCAAAAATCCAGAAATTTTTTTGGGGAAATTGAGAGGCACTTTTGCTTTCGGGAAAAACCTATGAAAATGTACTGTATCGTTTCCCGTGAAGCCTTGAAGGCCATGAACGGGAACCGTGGCAAGCTCGCCGCTCAGGCGGGCCATGCTTACCTCCATGCGTACTGGGACGCGGAAGAAAAGGCCGTCGATAGTTATCGTGAGGTGGTTGACGGCTACCGTGCCTCTGGTAAAGCCAAAAAGGTCTGTCTCGTTGTTGAGACGACAGACGAGCTTCGCGTTCTTGAAGCTCGTTACCGGCCCGTGTGTGGGGTCAGCCTCGTGACCGATGCTGGCCTCACATGCTTTAACGGTCAGCCCACCACCACGTGTCTGGGCATCGGCCCGATCCGTGACGAGGATGTGGGCGACGACCTGAAGGCGCTGAAGGTTTTGATTTAATACGGGGACTTAGCTCAGACGGGAGAGCAACGCACTTGCACTGCGTAGGTCATCGGTTCGATCCCCGTCCTTCACCCCAGTTTCAATCTGATCACCAACAATGCGGGCGTAGCTCAGTGGTAGAGCAGCATCTCCTAAATGAAAGACGCGGGTTCGATCCCCGCCGTCCGCTCCCAATCCAGAGGTTACCATGACCGTCCTGCACGAAGGCCCGGTGAAGGCCACCCGTAAGCGCCACGTCTGCGAGTCCTGTAATCAGGCCATTCCCATAGGCCGTGCGGCCACGAAGTGGGTCGGGATTACGGACGGGCAGTTCTATGCCTGCTACTTTCACCCAGAGTGCCGAGTTGCTGAGGTGGCTTGGAACCGCATGATGCGGTTAGGCTGGGACGAGTGGTGCAATCTGGCCAACGACCTTGAGATCGATGACTGGCCTTGGTTACTTGAGGAATACCCTGTTGTTGCCCTTCGTCTTGGTCTATCTCGGGTCAAGTACGACGAAGCCATGCAGGAACGAGAACGATGCCGCGCCGCCTTTGCCTCCTTCTACCGCTGATCCTCGCTTCCTGTGGCAAGCCCACGTCCAGCGACGGGTACACGTTCGACCGTAAGGAGTGGGATCAGTCCCGTCTGACTGTCCAAGTTGTCCAGCATCCAAGTCTCCAAGACCTTCAGGCTAAGGGTCCGAAGGTTGAGGGACGGGAGCTTCAGGCTTGGGGCAAGGTAAACCCAAGTGGGGTGTGCGAGCTACACATCGTTGACCCAACAAAACATTACGCACCCGAGTTTATAGGACACGAAATTTCACATTGCGCCTTCGGACGGTTCCATCCGTAAGGTTCAGTTGCTGTTTACAAATTTCCGTGTAAGCGTAACAACATGTGGAAGATTATGCCTCTAATGATGCTGCTAGGAGCAGCACCAGTCGGTGCCCCGTGCGTGTTTGTCGGGGACGAGATTGGTCAAGCCGTCGCGCACTTCAAGCCTGAGTGTGCTGTTGTGACGCGCCCCGGCTCGTCTTCCCTAACACTTCAGAAACTGAAGCTGAACAACTATTACCCACAGGTCTATATTTCTGTGGGTACGAATGGATACTTGAACCCAAAGCTGGGTCCAAATCTGTTCACGATCCGCAAGAAGTTCACTAAGTCCAAGGTGACTTGGATTGCCCCTCGCACAGCCAAAGCTCAACAAGCTGTGTACAAGACTGCCGTGTACTTTCACGACAACATCGTGTACTTGAGCAAGGTGCGTCCGAAGGGTCAGCTTCGTAGCAAAGACTACAAGACAGTCGCCAAACAACTCTAAGGAGTTTCCCATGCCCAAAGGTAAAGGCCCTGTGGTGACGATCCACGGGATGCAGGTTCGTTCGCTTCCGACAGAAGTCCTGAGCCGCCAGCAGGATCAGTGGGCGCAAGAGGTTGTGTACTGGCGAGGTGAGGCAGCCGCGTTGAACCGCTCTTATGCTGCCTGTCAGGGTGAGCTGGAGAAGGCCGAGGTCACCGTCCGTAATCAGGAGGTGGAACTACGTCGGCTTCGTGCCCGCGTTCGGGAATTGGAGTCAGGACCGAACCAAAGGTGACCGAGACTGCCAACTGGCAAATAGACCAGCTTCTCGAACCTGCTTAAGCGTATCCTTGAACATAATCCAAGCCTCGTAGGGCATATCCCGACGAATCATGTTACAACGATAACATGAGGGGACGACATTGGCCTGAGTGTGACCTAAAGAATTATCAATCCGGTCCAAGGTCATCCACGCTTCGGTGTCCTCGCAATAGGTGCAGGGTTTAGCTAAAGCATCGTCCACAAATTCTCGGGTAAGGTCGTTCTCAAAACCTTTCTTTCGATCAGACTTTCGGCAGTCTTCTAGGACGAAGCGCCCACGCTTCCGCCCGGATAGCCGCTCATATTTTGCAGTATCCGCCCAACGCTTACGGTCTTCATACGAAGATTGGGATCGTGCCCACGTTCCTTCTTTTCGCTTGGTATTACGGTGCTGGTTAGCACAGGATATGCAAGCAGACGCGGGATAGGGTCTACCTCCTACAGTCCGCATCCAATAGGCAGAATGAGGCTTTTCTTGTCCACATTTACTACAAATTTTGGTAGCCTCATTTGTCATAGAGGGGCTACTACAGACAGGAGGCAGCAATGTCAACACCACTTCTCACCGATCAACGAAAAAAAGTTGACAAGGACGAGTTCGAACTTTTCTCGAACTGCGAGCAGTCCATTCTGTTCGTGGTCGAACGACTGGATTACGACTTCAAGTGGCGCTCTGCCGAGACGGCCCAGTTCAAGGCCGCTGGCAAATTCATCCTCTACTCGCCACGCTTCGCCCACTTCATCAAGGCGAAGGAAGTCGGCCCCTACCTTGAGTTCAAGGACGAGGCTATGGCCAAGCAGATGGCCAAGGCTCTGGCCCGCTTGACCGACCGGCCCCTTAGGGTCGAGCGCGTACAGACGGTTCGTATTCAACGCCAGATTGGGAAAGTGATCCTGCCGCTTGGAGGTATCTGACAAGAGCTTGGAACTCTTCTAGGGTTCCGTTACTCTTTAAGGTGTTAGCTCGGTAAGAGATAACTTGAATGTTCTCTTTAGTGTAACCTCGATTACTGTTAATACGATCAATTGAGGGCTTATCCATAGCGATACCAAGTACAGGGCATACTTCTGGGATAACTACATCAGCTAGTTCGAGATTAAACTCTCGATCAAACTTCTTTGCACGAGCTTTAGCTCTGCATAATAAGTTAGCTTCTGGGTTATTTTGACGCCATGTTTTGCCGTTCTTTAGGCTTGCTTTACGCTGACTAGCTTTGGCTCGTTCGGGATTGGCACGTCGCCAATTGCGGGAATATTGATCTAGTCTCTCTTTATTTGCCCGATAGTATTCTGTGCGACAAGCTAAACACTTTCCACTGGCAGTGTGTCTATCCGACCAGTGACCCTTACGACAGGGTTTATCAGGCGTGAACGTTTCTAGCTCTAAAGCTAGGGCTTCTTTGCGTTTCATACACTTTCCATATCTTGGCAATGTAACCAAGTCAGGGAGTTTAATCATGACCAAGTTTCTGAAGAGCCAGAGCATCATCAACCTCGCGGACAACTTGCCCGAGGTTCACGACGTGCTCCCCACCGCCACCTACGCCCTGAAGATGGACCCGACCGACAAGCTCTATCTCGAACAGATCGAAGACTTTGCGATGCCGCAGAAACTCTTCGGCAGCATCGAGAAGACTGCCGAGCGCGTTGTGACAACTTACGCCGACCGTACCGGTGTGACCGGTATGCTTCTGACCGGCGAGAAGGGTTCGGGCAAGACGCTGCTGGGCAAGAAGGTCGCACTCGACCTGATGGCCAACAATGATCAGCCGATCATCGTGGTCAACATTCCGATCTCGGGCGACAGCTTCGGTATCTTCCTGCAAAAGCTGGGCAAGCCGGTCACGCTGTTCTTTGACGAGTTCGAGAAGACCTACGGTCGTGAAGAGTATCAGAACGGTCTGCTCACCATCCTCGATGGTGTGTACCCGATCAAGATGCTGGCGATCCTGACTTCGAACGATAGCTCGAAGATGATCTCGCCGCTGCTCGACCGTCCGGGCCGGGTGTACTACAAGATCGATTACAAGGGTCTTGAGTACGCTTTCATCATGGAGTACGCTGCCGAGAAGCTGATCAACAAGGATCACCTTGCAGAACTTGATCGCCTCGCCACGATGGCCGACCTGAACTTCGACCAGCTTCAGGCTCTGATCGAGGAAATGAACCGCTACGACGAGTCGGTGCGTGAGGCTATCCAGCTTCTCAACATCAGCATCGGTGGTGGTAATCGTAACATGACCGTGTTGAAGATGACGGACGCCGAAGGCAAGGTCGTACCCAGCGACACGTGGGGATCGAAGTCTTTCTACGGGGACATCACCTCGGTTGGGGGCGAGGACGAGGACGGTGACACCAACGCGCTGACCTTCGGCTACATGGTCCCGTGCGACGAGCCGATGACGATCCACGACTACAACCGTGCAGCCCGCAAGGACGCCAACCTGCCGGATTGGTCGAAGGTTCGTGAGGTCTTCACTCGCCTGAGCTACCGCGACGGTGACGAGAAGCTGCCGGGGTTTCCGCACCTGATCGAGTTCGGGGCCAAGACCCAGATCGAGGTCAACCAGTCGGGTCACGTCACCTTGACGAACGCCAAGGGCGAGTCGGTGACGCTCGAAAAGACGACCTACAGCTACACCAAGTTGTTCTGATCCGGCGAGGTGGGAAATTTCATTCGGCTATATCGAGTGATTTTTCCCACCTTTCCTTGTTATACCCTCTCCTTCTCCTTCGAATGGCTACACACTTTTAAAATAAATACAGGAAAAGTAGGAAAAATTCGTTCCTATGGGAGACTGATATGATCATGCAACTCCGACAAGAGATAGCTGGTGGAGGCGACAGTGGCTGGACCCTATCCCAACGCGGTGGCGGTAGCTACCGAGACGTGATCATCGACGCTGTTGACGAGATCGGCATCTCCTGCCGCGTCAAGGAAGCGCGTCGGTTCATTCCGTGGACGAGTATCAATGAGGTTTACCGATGACATGGTTCACTCACGTCAACCGCAACACAATCAACGCCAACACCAAGCATGGGACCACTGAGCCTGCCGTCCGCTTCCAAGAGGGGCGTCATGGTAAAGCTACCTATTGTATGGAGGTAGAGATCGACGGCCCGGTTCGGGTTCGATATTCCCCCCATGAGCCGCTCCTACCGTGCGGGGCACGGCTCGTGATCGAGTCCGATGCTCAGCCACGTGTTGTTAAGTAGTCGGCCATGCGCCGCAGCGTGTCTGGGTTATCCTGAGCGTGGCCTAGCGCCCAATTGCATAGTTTGCATAGGAGTCCACGAACCTGACCTGTCTCATGGTTGTGGTCAACATGGTAGTTGACATTCAAAGGCTTCAGGCAAGTTGCACAAGCATTACCCTGTTCCTGCATCATTTGATCAAGTTGGGCTTGTGTAAGCTGATAACGGCTGCGTCGATACACGTTTGGGTTTGCTGAGTGCCAGCGACGGGAGTCAATAAGGCTACACTCATAACAGCCCCAATTAGAAACCAATCGTTTCGATATATGTCCTCGACTGCATGGTTTGCCTGTAAAATAGTAGGCGTCACCGTTTGCCTTAGCGTTGGTTCGAGTAATTATATCCATTGCTATACACTAAGGAAACCCAAGGAGTTATCAATGGGAAAGTTGCTCTCACATTTCGACTCTAATCCGAAGGTAGCGAAAAATACGGCTCTGGGGTGGGGGACCGCTGTCCTGCATCTAGCACCCGCTAGTATGTCAGGGTTTCAGGTGTGTTCGCGGCGGTCCCCCGGATGTGAAGCCGCCTGCCTGCACTTCGCAGGCGGCGCTCACTACCAGAGCCGCAAGGACCAGTCCCGCATCGCCAAGACGCAGCGGTTCTTCAAGGACCGCGAGGCTTTCATGGCCCAGCTTTTCAAGGAGATCGAGGCTCATGTTCGCAAGATGGATCGCATGGGTCTTCGGCCCGCCGTCCGCCTCAACGCCACTTCCGACATCCCTTGGGAGCGGGTAAAACATCAGGGTAAAAACCTGATGGACCACCTACCAAATGTGTTGTGGTATGATTATACCGCTATTCCTAATCGTCAAGTTCCAGATAATTACCATCTGACGTTTTCTCTGAAGGAGAACAATGAGTCGGAAGCACGTGCGGCTTTGGATATGGGATTGAACCTTGCTGTTGTCTTCTTCGATGGTAATCTTCCAGAAACTTTTTGGGGCTTGCCCGTAGTTAATGGAGACGAAACTGATTTTAGACCCGGTGACCCTTCTTCGTGTATTGTGGGACTGAAAGCTAAAGGTGTTAAAGGAAAAGCTGATCAAACAGGGTTTGTTCAGCCTATCCAACTAGCAGCTTGACACAGTGTAAATTGCAGTGTAGCTGCTACCTATGACCCGATCTGAAGCGCGCGAAGCAGGGCTTACCCGGTACTACACGGGTAAACCCTGTAAACATAATCATTTTGAAGAACGCTGGACTTCTAATGGCCATTGTTTAGCATGTGATAAGCAACATCAACAGGCTAAGCGGGATGCTAATCCAGAGGCTAACCGTGAACGTGTTAAGGCTTGGCAAAAAGCTAATCCAAAACGTCATGCTAAAAAGACCACTACTCATTTTCGTTACAAGAAGTATGGTCTTACCTCTGAAAAGGTAGAACAAATGCTTCATGTACAGCAAAATCTTTGTGCTATCTGCAAAAAACCATTTCCTAAGACACCAAATGTTGATCATTGTCATAAGTCTAGAAAGGTACGAGGGTTGCTTTGTAATCCCTGTAATCAGGGACTGGGACTCTTTAAGGACGACCCTATAAGTCTTACTAATGCTATCCTTTATCTACAGGAGAATCAGTAATGCCTACCCAAACCATGTCGGCTATTTCTCAGGAAGCAGCTAATCGCCGACAGCGCATCCTCGGCTACATCCAGCAAGACCCGCCGATGCCTATGGCGACTATCATGGAAGTGGAAGGGATGACCAACCGCTCCGTTCGAAGCATCATCAAGGAGTTGGAGGTCGAACACGGCATCGATTACCTGAGCCAGAAGCTCCGCAAGGCTCGGGATGCTATGCCGCATGGCCTTTCTCCTGCCACCCTGCCCCTTCGTCAGCGTCTAGGAGATCAGCTTTACTTGCTTCATCAGCGTGGGCAGAACAGCGAAGCACAGGGTCGTAACTCCGTTGCTCCCCAACTCGGAATGAATAACCGAGAACAAATCCGGGCCGAGCAACGGCCCTTCAATCACGACTGGAAATTGAGCCAGATCGAGCGTCTTGCTCGGGAGCTTGGTCGTGATCCTCGGGAGCTTTTGATGTCATGTCTGACACGATAACCAAATACTTCGCGATGATGCAGACTCTTCATAGTCCTGCATCTAATCAGCTTACCAAAGACATCATCCGGTCCACGGGCCTGCCGGAACTGATGGAGATTACCTCGTCACAGGCTCTCAAGAAACGCATCGCAAAGGAACTTAGCAATGGCAACCAAGGCAATCAACGCGCTGGCTAGTCGCGGGCTTGAGATCAAGTCCCTGATCGCGCAGCTTACCAACGAACTAACGGGCATCAACGCCAAGCTGGTCAAGGGCGGTGCCCAGACCATCGAGCTTGACGCTGGTCGTGTCACCATCACCGCTGCGACGGAGGCGCGTCCGAGCGGTACCATGAACCTCGTGCTGGACAAGAACCGGTTCTTCGAACTGAAGCCCGACGACGCGGCTCGCGAGTCGGCTCTGGCATCGGGCATCGTCCGCATCGAGCAGGGCACCATCGCTGGCCGTGACTCGGTGGTTCAGTACAGCCTGAAAAATAAGTAGTTGACACGGATGGGGGTCGTCGCTAGATGGCCCCCATGCGTAACGAACTCGCCCTCCGACTGAGTAGTTCATCCTCACGATATTTGTGAGGGTGTGCATTGACGCACACTCTTTTGGAGTGTGCCGCGTGATGGACGCAAACTAGTCTCGAAAACTAGGGGCACCGAAAGGTACGGGGTTCGATCCCTCCACACTCCGCCAGTTTGGATTGTTAATCTGCTCGGGCAGGCACCGTTTGCTAGACGGTTGGAGCCGAAAGGCTTGGGGATCAGGGCCTCAACAATCCGCCAACACCTATACGGGGGGTCTGGGTATGAGTGAACCCAAGGCTCTGTAAAAGCCCCGCTTCGGCTGTGATGGTGCAAATTCCATCACCCCCCACCAGTTTTTGAATTGCTTGATATTTTGGGATCGAGTGCTACATATCTTCTATGAAGCACACTCCTGAGCGTCTAGCTGAAGCCGTCTCCAACTCTCTCAGTTGGGCAGATGTGTGTCGGTATTTGGGGGTAACTCCTGCTACCGGCGCTCAGTCTTACTTGACTAAACGAGCAAAACAATTTGGCATCAGTACGGAACATTTTCCTAACGGTCCGTGGAATAAAGGAAAGAATTTTAAGAAGAAGTCGTGTGCTGAATATCTCGTAGCAGGTTCTAAAATAAAACCCGCAAAGTTACGGCAACGACTCACTCGTGAAGGATTAAAAGAAGAGCGTTGTGAGTGGTGTGGTTTATCAGAGTGGATGGGAAAGCCTATACCACTTGAGTTAGATCATATTAACGGGGTTAACGACGATAATACTCTCAACAATCTTCGTGTACTATGCTGTAATTGTCATGCATTGACTGACACTTACTGCGGACGAAATGTGAGCGTGGGTTAGTAGGAAACTGGCACACCTTGCCGCCTTAGAAGCGGTACCTTTGGGGGTTCGAGTCCCCCCGCTCACACCATGCCCTGCTGGCGGAATTGGCAGACGCGCCGGGTTCAAACCTCGGTCTTCGGGTACAGGTTCGAGTCCTGTGCGGGGCACCAATCTTATGATAGGAGGAACGTATGTCAGACGATACTGTCACCCTCCGACCGTACCAGATGGAAGACCTCACCTTCCACATCGCCAACCCTCGGTCGCTCAACCTCAGCGACCCCGGCACAGGCAAGACCCCCACAGTCTGCGTCCTGATCTATTACTGGTACGTCGAACATAACTGGAAGACGGTTTGGGTTCAGCCCAAGTCTCTTCTCTACAAGAACCGCGACGAGCTTCTGCGGTTCACAGACTTCAAGCCGGAAGACGTAGAAGTCTTGGAGGTTGATAGTCTCCAAGCCAAGCCTTCCGAGCAGCGATCACTTACCGCTTTCTTAAAAGCTGGCAAGGGTCGTATCCCCAAGCGGTTCCTCAAGTATCGACGCTTCTGGCCTCGACTTGCTGCTGGGGACACCATCGATCTCATTAGCGAGTCTCAGGCGAAGGTCATCTTGTGTGGCTTCCGCTTCATGGCTCGCTTCTGGAACCGCCTCCTGCACTGGGGGGCGATGGCGGTCGCGGTTGACGAACTCCACATGGGGTACGGCAGTCACGAGAGCCAGAACACGCAGTCGCTGTTCGCCATGATGAAGGTGTGTGAGGGGTTCGTCGGTATGACGGGTACCTTGCTCAACGGGCGGCTCGACAGTGTGTACCCGGCGATCCATGTTATCGAACCTCGATATTATGGGTCTTATGGCGGCTTCCGCTACCAGCACGTGTCGTTCGAGGACGAGTACGGGCGGGTTCTTGCATGGAAGAACGAAGCCAAGATCGGGCAAATCCTCTTGGCGCACGGTGTGCGTCACACCTTCCAAGAGGTGTACGGGGAAGAGCCTGTCGTCTATCTCCCCGACCGGGTGGAGATGGGCGAGCAGATGCGTGAAGCCTATGACGAGTTCGCTGAGATGGCGATGCTCGAACTGGAAGACGGTTGGCTCGACGGCTCGCTGCCGGGGGTCAACACCATTCGAGCGCGGCAGATCATCGCTCACCCTGAGACAATGGGTCTGTGCAAGGATGAGGAAACCGCCAAGGATGAACGCCTCCGCATCCACGTCCAAGACGCCATTGAGCGTGGCGATCAGTTGCTTCTCTTCTCGGTCCACGTGGCCGAGCAGGAGCGGCTGGTACGTTTGCTCACCAGCATGGGGCGTCGTGTTGGACTGTTTAATTCCAACACATCCACTGCCGAGCGAGCGCGTCTGGACAAGGCATTCCGCCTTGGTCAGATCGATGACATCGTTGGCTCTCCTGAGACGATGGCCGTTGGCTGGAACTGGGAGCATGTCAACCACGTCATCTTCGTCTCGATGGACTACACGGACGTTACCTTCTTGCAGGCGTACCGACGTGCTTCTCGTGGGACGCGCACGACGACCCTTCGTGTGACGATCATGCTGTACGAGGACTCGATTGATTATCGGGTGCTGGACATCAACTACGACAAGTCCGTCATCGCCAACAAGGTGGACTCGACACGCCCTGTTCTGACTTGGATCAAGGATATGGTGTGAGAAAGGGCTGGACTCTGGACCACAATCTGGTATCCAGCCCGAACCGCCGAGAGCGGTGAGACTAAGAAAAGGACTGATACGTGGGAAAGCTAGACGAAGTTCTCGCAGCCGCTAAGGCGGGTGCAGCCGATGCCGGATCGACCGGTACGGCACTGGTTGTCACTGGTGGTGGCAGCAACCTCCCTGCAATTGTTAATAACATGTCCGCTGAGGCGTTCCTCAATAGCGGTGGCATGGACGTGGACGGATACATCTCCGTCAACGAGTTCGGCATTCGCCTGAACAAGAACTGGAAGGGTTTCCTCGATGACTTCGAGGCGATCATCGATCTGTCGGAGGTGACATACGCCTTCGGTATCCAGAAGACTGTGGGTAAGAACGTCGAGTACGAGAAGACCTACGACACCAAGACCACTGCGCGTGGCGGAAGCTGGCCGGATACGGTTGCTCGGTTCAAGGCCGAGAGCCAGAAGCCTGCTGATCCGTATCGTCTGGCGGAAATCCCGCTGACGCTGACGCAGGGTTACGAAGACCCGAAGGGTGGAAGCCCTGTCGAGGCTGACACGACGCTGGGTATCACGACCTCGGTTACGGCCTTCAAGCCGTGGCAGAAGTTCCACAAGAAGCTGATGAAGGCTGGCCTTGGTGAAGCCAAGGTTCGTGTGAAGGTGACCCACGCTCCCCGTACCAACGCCGCAGGCCAGAACTACGGTGTGTACGAGTTCGAAGCTCTGGAAGTCCTTGACGACTGAGCCACGAAATCCTGAGAGGGAGAGAGGCGGGGAGGGAAACTTCCCCGCCTTTTCATTTGGAGGCTGCTATGATCCAGCGTACTCTGGTCCTCGTCCGGGCTGTCGGCACACGCGCCCGTGTCACCCTCGGTGTCTCCGACCTTTGGGATGATGTGAAGACGATGGAAGTCCTTGTGCCTGAGCTTCGTCGGACGTATCCTCCGCTGCGAGGCGACCGGTTCATTCTTGAACCCATTGATCCAACGAAGGCATGACATGAAGATCGAGATTTTCGACGCGAACAACGTCCTGCGCCGTCAGTTTGAGCAGTTTGGGAGTATCTCTCGTGAGCGGGAGATACTATATAAGTGCCAGCCCAACCATTTCTGGGTGTGGGATGGGCACAACCATAATGCTCGTCGTCGTGAAATCTTCCCCGGATACAAAATTCGACCGCCTGTAGGTGAAGACATCTATGCGTGGCTAGACCTGATGCGTGAGCTAATCATGCAGACAGAGGCTACGCAAATTGAAGTGCCCGGTTGGGAAGCCGATGATGTCATCGGTGTCTTGGCTCGTCGCTGGATTGCACAGGGACACGAAGTCCACATCCACTCGAACGACCTTGACTACTTCCAGATTGAGGGTGCCGTCATGGACGGTATCAACAACAAGACTGGGGCACCCCGCCAGTATATCCCACTGTACAAGACACTTGTTGGAGACTCGTCGGATAAAATCCCCGGCATTGTAGGCTTTGGTGGTGGTGCATTTGAAAAGATGCAGCCTCACTGGGACTACATCATTGAGTGTCTGAAGAACGAACGCTGGGATCACAGCCTACCGCTCACAAAAAAGTGCGCTGCGTGGGTTGTCGAGAACGAAGCTCTGTTGTATGCCTACTGGAAGATCGTTCACTTGTGGGACGTGCCGCTCGACTTGATCGATAAGCACACCTACCCCGGTCTGAACCAGCCCAGTCAGGCTGAAGCCATTTTGCGAAAGTATATGCTGTGAGCAAGATCAAGTCTCAGTTGATGGACCTTCGCACGTCGCCTGATGTGTGGGCCAAGTTCACCGCTGAGATCGGTCAAGCGGAACTGCTGGGTATCGACTGCGAGACGCAGGATGAGGCTCGCCACGCTGGTCTGAACGCATTCAACAATGCGAAGCGGCACGTGTTTGATCACCGTCGCACGACCATGACCGGCTTCTCGATCTACTGCGATGGCTCGGACACCGCCTACTATTTCAATCTCGCACATGCCGACGTAGCCAACCGGTTGCCCGCAGAGATCGTGAAGACGATCATCGAGATGAAACCGAAGGGCGCGACGTGGGTCGCTCACAACGCCCCGTTCGAACTCGTCATGTTCTTCCAGTGCCACGGCATCTGGTTGGAGGATGTCGTTTGCTCGTTGCAGATGGCTGTGTCTGATCACGGCCCTGACGAGTACGCGGTTGAGAAGTTCATGGGGAGCAATCTCCAAGCACTCAAGCCGATCATCCCTGCTATCCTTGAGAACTTCCGTAACTTCGACCAGTCGAAGAGCCGTGACCTTGACCCTGACCAGCAGTTTACTCTTGGTCAGTTCATCGGCAAGGCTTCAAAGGCTGCGTTCAGCTACAACGGTATCGTTGCTGAGTTGGCTTGGGGCTTCAGTCTCAAGAAACTAACGAAGTCTATCTGGAACTACGATCAGGAGAAGTACGAAGACGTACTGAAGAAGGCTGGTGCCACGCACATGGGTCAACTGACCGGTGAGCAAGTCTGTGCTTATGGTGCTGACGACGCTTACTGGGCGGTGATGAACTACAAGTGGCTGCTCGACAAGATGATGCGGGAAAATCCTGCGGCTCTTGTTACCTTCCTTGAGTCCGAGAACCCGATGATCTACCGCTTCGCTGAGGCGTGGATTGGTGGTCTTCGGGTCAACCAAGACGAGGTGTATGAGTGGCAGGCCAAGGAACGTGCGACCTACGCTCAGGTCATGCGCGATCTGAAGGCTGAGGTTGTCAAGCTCTTGCCGTTCAAGGACGACATGAACGAGCAACTGATGCAGTGGCAACCGTGGTACGTCAAGTCGGGCAAGCGGGTACGTGAGCGCATTGCTGCGTGGGCTGTCAGCCCGGACAGCACCGATGATTTCGCTCAGTGCTACCAGCTATCGAACCCGGTGGGCAATGCGTGGTCGATTGAGAAGGGTATGCCGCCCCGTGCGTCAGGCTCGGCTCTGAACCTTGGCCACTACTACGGGATGCGGGTGCTGCTGCACGACCTTATGGGTCACAAGCTGGTCCGCGTTGGTGGGGACATCTCCACCGACAAGGAAGCCCGTGGGCGAATGCTGATCACGTTCGAGAAGAACCAGCAGGAAATCCACGTCAAAATCCTGAAGCTCTTGGCTCACATGGGTCAGATCGAACAGGCCATGAAGCTGTACCTGACACCGTACACGCAGCTTATGGACCCTGAGACTGGGTGCTTGTACTCGGTCATCAGTTCGATGCTGGCTTCTCGTCGTATGGCGGCTAAGTTCCCCAACCCAATGCAGTTGGCAAAGCGAGGCGAGTCCACGTATGTCCGAGGGTTCTATCTCCCTGATCGCGATGATCACATCGTGGTTTCTGCTGACTGGTCTTCTGTGGAGCTTGTCGAGATTGGAGAGTTCTCTGGCGACCCGGAGTTCGCGAAGGTCTTTGGTCAGACGCCTTATGGTGACCTTCACTCTGGCGCTGCTGTGGATATTCTCGCTGTCTCTGACCGCTACTCGTGGCTAACAGAGGAAGAGTTCCTGACGGACCTGAAGCGTGGGCGCAACCCCATGAACCGCGACCTTCGGGACTTCCACGGCAAAGAGCTAGACCCTGCTAAGTGGGTCAAGTTTATGCGTACCGAGATTGGTAAGGGTGCGAATTTCAACTACTGGTACTCGGGCGCTCTGGCGACCGTGGCCGAGAAGATGGGCTTCACCCCTGACCAAATGTGGGCAGCAGGAGATCGATACCGTGAGCGTTTCGCAGTGGCGGAAGCATGGCGGCTGGGTGTCATCGCTGATGTCGTTCGCAATGGTTACATCACCCTTCCTGATGGTCATCGTCGCGTTCGTCTTGAAGCTACAGACGCTTGGTATCTCGCTATGCGTCGCAAGTTTGCTGATGTGTGTGCTGACCCTGCCGTTCTTGCCTATGCTGACCTCGCTCTTCCAGCGATCCAGCGTCGGGCCAAGAACCAAGCGGTAAACACGTACATTCAGGGCATGTGTGCCCGACTGGCAAAGGACACGATCAACAACCTACACCACAAGATGGACAAGGACGGCGCTCGCTGGATGATGCCGATCCATGACGAGCTTGTGTATTCGGTGCATCGCGATTATGCTCCCGAGTTCATTCCGCTCTTCCGTCAGGTGATGTGTGACCATCCAAAGTATATTAAGAACTTGCCTCTGCACTGCACCGTTGCTATTGGCCGTACCTTCAAGCCCTACGATGGAACAGCGTTTTCTCAGATCGAACTGGACGAAGCCCCAGTCATCGAAGGCGTGATCGGAGAAGAGTTTGAAGGTCGTGAGCTTCCGATGGAGAAGGTCAACGACCTGATCCAGTGGATGATGGCAGCATGAAGAACGACGGCACAGCAGCACAGAAGGCATTCACGGATGCGATGGACCTGACCAAGCGTTGGGTCCATCGCTTTCGCGATATGAAAGACGTGAAAGGACTGAACCGTGGCAAGAACCTTGCAATGTTCCCGTGTCCCGCTGACTACCTCGTCGGTGGTGCTGAAGGACTCTTCCTTGCGGAAGTCAAGTCCACCTACAATGAGACTTCCTTCTCGTTTGCGGACATTCGTCCCGCCCAACGTGCCGCTGCCGCCCACGCCTATTCGCGGGGTTTCCCCTATTTCTTCTTCATTATGAACATGAATGACGACGAGTGGTATGTCCTACCAGCCGCACAATTCGTTGAGACAATGAAGGCTGGACGCAAATCACTTCCCTACAAGGAGCTTACGCCGTGTTCACTGATGTCATGGTCGATGTAGAAACGACTGGTACCACTTCCTTCGACCACACTGCTATTCTTCAGATCGCTGCCGTCAAGTTCAACTACGAGACGGAAGAGATCGATACCAACTTCTTCAATGCGAGCATGACGATCCCGTCAACTCGCTTCTGGGATGTTGGTACCCGCGAGTGGTGGAGCAAGCAGAAGCCGGGAGTTCTGGCTGGCATCATGGCGAACGGGCGTCACCCACAGGTGGTGATGCGTGAGTTCTACGAGTGGCTACTGGCCGACTATCCGCAGACCGACGATGGCCTGCGCTGGTGGTCGAAGCCGTCGCATTTCGACTACTCTTTCATTGCTTCGTACTTCAATCAGTATGGACTTACCAATCCATGCCACTATCGTACCGTGCGAGACATGAACAGTTTCATGGCTGGCCTGAGCGGTTCGCCCAACCATCCGACGATGGAAAAGCAGATCGATTTCGATGGTGACGAGCATAACGCTTTGTACGACTCGATCCACCAGCTAAAGGTGCTGTTCGCCCAGAAGCATCGGTGGACAGCCTGTGAAAACATCAGCTAACGATTACCTGATCGGTGACCCTCACATGGGGCGGGACTTCAAGGGAGTCCCGCTTCATCGTAAGGGCGAGCGAGAGAAGAGCCAGCTTGACGATCTACGTCGGCACCTCTCGCAAGACTGCCGGATGAATATCAATGTCGGTGACGTGTTCGACAAGCCACTGGTGGACCTGAAGGTGGTGCATGCGGTGGCTGACTTGTATCACGAAGCCTCTGCCGCTCACCCCGACGTACAGTTCGTGGTGCTGGCTGGCAACCATGACCTGTTCCGACAGCTAGTGGACAAGGAAGGACGCCCGCTCAAGGGTTCGTTCCACGCTCTGGCTCGCATGATCGATCACCTACCGAACGTGACGGTCCTGTTTGAGCCTGCAATCATCAACAACGTAGGCTTCTTCCCGTGGCAATGGGATGTACCAGCAAAGGATCAAGTCGATGCTCTTGGCGGTAATTATGGCTACGCTGTTGGGCATTGGGACTTGGCTGATTTTGGTGGGAACGTGGAACACCTTTGTCCCGTCGAAGCCCTTGGTCGTCACGGCGCAGCGGTTCTGTACTCAGGTCACTATCACGTTGCTGGGGACTACCCTGTGGGCAATGGGATCGTGCATTGTACAGGGTCAATGCAGCCCTACACCCACGGAGAAGACCCCACAGGAAATTTCTACCGGACGTTGACATTGGCTGAGCTTGAGAGCATGGACGAGGACGAGGTTCGGAACCTCAACCTGCGAGTCGTGCTGGCTCCCGGTGAGACGCTACCGGACGTAGATTGTTTGTCGATCATTCCAATGCGTCAAGGTGAACCGGAGGCACTGGACCTGACGGGTGACGTTGGACTGGATGACTTCGAGCTATCGGTCGTGCTGGGTCAGAAGTTCGAAGAGTTGGAAGTGCCGGAAACGGTACAGAACTACATTCGGGAGAAGCTCGGTGCTATTGATTAACGGCATTATCACACTGATCGGTCTGGTGCTGGCTCTGCTGGTCTATGCCATCCGTGTGCAGTTCGACGTGACGGGCGTGTCCCTGATCTTCGTCGGGGCGGTGGCCCTCTACATCTACTTGTTCGTCTCCGACGTGGTGGAGGACAAGTTGATCGAGATTTTCAACAAAGAGTGAGGCGATAATGGATATGACAGAACGTGACCGGGTAGAGATTGCTGCCCGGTATCTTGACGTGCTTGCGAAGTTCATTCACCAGCGGAACATCGATGCCGGTTGGTGGAAGAAGGACGCTGAGGGCAACGTCATCGAGCGCAACATGGGCGAGATGCTGTGCCTTGTTCACAGCGAGATCAGTGAGGCGATGGAGGGCGACCGCAAGGGCTTGCAGGACGACAAGCTGCCCCAATATCCGATGCTGATCGTGGAACTGGTGGACGCTCTGATCCGCGAGTTTGACATCCTTGGTCGAGAGTGCCAGAAGGCAGGCATCAGTCTGGCCGAGGTCTTCATGGCCAAGCTGGACTTCAATCAGAACCGTGCCGATCACAAGCCAGAGAACCGCGAGAAGGCGGGCGGCAAGCGGTACTGATGCAGTTCCAGTTTCAGGTTGACGGACGGGCCGCAGGGCCTGTCCGTACCGTCTGGGACCACGCTGCACAGGATGCAGTGGATGTCGGATACGCCGTGTGGGTCGGGTCTGATCAGATCAAGCTCGACTCTTCACAAGGTGCAGCAATTGCTCGGAGTTACGGGAATGCTGAACCGTCTGATTAACCGTCTGTGTCGTCGGATCATGGACAGTCGCCCGCCTGACGTGGTGATCGGTGATCTTGACAATCCCTACTTGCTCCGCTGGTGGGTCTGGAAGCGCAACAAGTGGCTGAACCTGTACCTGCATCGGGTACTGCGTTCGGATGACGACCGCGCTCTGCATGACCATCCGTGGATCAACATGAGCTACATCGTTGAGGGTGAATACAACGAAGTCACTTACGACAACGAGACGTTGCGTACTGGCTACCGTCGTACCAACCGCAAGGCTGGCACCTTCAAGTTCCGTCTGCCCAAGGCTCTGCATCGGTTGGAGCTTCTGGATGACAAGGTTGTGAAACCACCAGTCGCTCTGGATCGGTTTCCTGAGGTGGAAACTAAGCCTCGTCCTTGCACCACCCTGTTCCTGACCGGACCTCGTGTCCGTATCTGGGGCTTCCAGTGTCCGAAGGGCTGGGTCAAGTGGACGGACTTCACACAGAAGACACCGGAGGGTACGTTTGTCGCTAAAGGATGTGGAGACATCGATCCCGAACTACTTGCGCCGAACGCTAGTAAGTCTGGATGGTGGCCCAAAGAGCCTGAAGGGCTGGGCACACCGTCAAAGGGGCGAACGCCTACAGACACTGCAACTCGTGCAAGCGCTGTCAACCGGCCCGAATGATACCATAGTGGTGCTGACGGATAGGGGTACCGAAGCCCGCGCACGGCTTCTAGGGTGACCGACCCTCTATAGAAAAAGGAAAACACTGTGGTCGTTACAGTACAATCCCGCGATGACCTTCTCACAGATTTCGGGAAGGCCACGCTGGCTGATCGATACCTGCTGCCCGGAGAAACCTACCAAGATTTGTTCGCCCGCGTGGCCTTTGCCTACGCCGACGATGATGACCACGCCCAGTGCATCTATGATTACATCAGCCAGTTGTGGTTCATGCCCGCAACGCCTGTGCTGTCCAACGGAGGAACGACACGTGGACTGCCCATCTCGTGTTACCTCAACTCCGTCCCCGACAGCCTCGATGGCATCGTGCGAACATGGAATGAGAATGTCTGGCTGGCCAGTCGCGGTGGTGGCATTGGTACTTATTGGGGTAGTGTCCGAGGACTTGGTGAGCCTGTTGGACTCAACGGAAAGACGAGCGGAATTATTCCTTTTGTCAACGTTATGGATAGCCTCACTCTGGCTATTTCTCAAGGCTCTCTGCGACGAGGTTCTGCTGCGGCTTACCTCGACGTAAGTCACCCTGAGATCGAAGAGTTCTTGGAAATCCGTAAGCCGTCTGGTGACTTCAACCGTAAGGCTCTGAACCTGCACCACGGCGTCCTGATCCCTGATGCGTTCATGGAAGCGGTACGTGACGGCAAGGACTGGAACCTCGTGTCGCCCAAGGATGGGTCGATCCGTGGCACGGTCGATGCCCGTAGCCTGTTCCAGAAGCTGGTCGAGACTCGGCTTGCGACTGGTGAACCGTATCTCGTGTTCTCCGACACGGTGAACAACGCGATGCCGAAGCACCACCGCGATCTGGGCCTGAAGGTGACAACCTCGAACCTGTGTGCGGAGATCACTCTGCCCACTGGCAAGGATCACCTTGGTAATGAACGTACTGCTGTCTGCTGCCTGTCCTCGCTCAATCTTGAGACGTGGGATCAGTGGGGCAAGCATCCGTACTTCATCGAGGATGTCATGCGCTTCCTCGACAACGTGCTGTCGAGCTACATCGAGACTGCTCACGAGGGTATGGAGCGCGCTGCCTATTCGGCAATGCGTGAACGCTCGGTTGGTCTGGGGGTGATGGGCTTCCATAGCTTCTTGCAGAGCAAGGGACTCCCGATGGAGTCTGCGATGGCGAAGTCGTGGAACATGCGGTTCTTCAAGCACATCCGTAGTCAGGTCGATGCCGCGTCGGTCAAGCTGGCCGAAGAGCGTGGTCCTTGCCCTGATGCCGCAGATGCGGGGGTGATGGAGCGTTTCTCATGCAAGATGGCTATCGCACCAACGGCTTCGATTTCGATTATCACTGGTGGCACGTCGGCGTGTATCGAACCGATCCCTGCGAATGTGTACACGCACAAGACACTGAGCGGTTCGTTTTCGGTTCGCAATCCGTACTTTCAGAAGGTGTTGTGGGAACACTGGCACTCGATGACGGGCACCGGAGCCGGTCAAACATTCGACTCTTGGTCGAATAAAGTTTGGGAGTCGATCCTTGAAAACGGCGGCTCGGTCCAGCATCTGGAATGGCTCGCCGTTGATGTCCGTGACGTGTTCAAGACCAGCTTCGAGATCGACCAGCGATGGTTGCTCGAACTAGCCGGGGACCGCGCTCCGTATATCGATCAGGCTCAGTCTCTGAACCTGTTTATCGAGCCGGATACGGACAAGTGGGACTTGCTGATGCTCCACTTCCGCGCTTGGGAGTTGGGTATCAAGTCGCTCTACTACCTTCGTTCCAAGTCCGTGCAGCGGGCCGGGTTCGCAGGCGGTGTGGAGGCTGACAATACGCTCGATAAGCCGAAGTTCACCGCTGAGGTGAAAGACTACGACGAATGTCTGGCCTGCCAGTAAAGGATAAGAGAACGTGAGTCTCCTAGAAGCAACCAAGACGTACAAGCCGTTCCAGTACCCTTGGGCTTTCGAGTTCTGGAAGCGGCAGCAGCAGACACATTGGCTCCCAGAGGAAGTTCCTCTGGGCCAAGACCTTCAGGACTGGGCACATAACCTGACCCAGCCCGAGAAGAACTTGCTCACTCAGATTTTCCGCTTCTTCACACAGGCGGATGTCGAGGTGCAGGACTGCTATCACGAGAAGTACGGACGGGTATTCAAGCCGACCGAGATCAAGATGATGTTGACCGCCTTCAGTAACATGGAGACGGTTCACATCGCGGCCTACAGCCACTTGCTCGATACGATTGGAATGCCTGAGTCCGAGTATGGTGCCTTCCTTGAATACGCCGAGATGAAGGACAAGCATGATTACATGCAGCAGTTCAGCGTGGACTCGAACGAGGACATTCTGCGTACACTGGCCATGTTCGGCGGTTTCACTGAAGGTCTTCAGTTGTTTGCCAGCTTCGCCATGCTGATGAACTTCCCCCGCTTCAACAAGATGAAGGGGATGGGTCAGATCGTGTCGTGGTCTGTGCGCGACGAGTCGTTGCACTGCGAGGGCATCATCCGAATGTTCCACGAGTTTGCTCGTGAGACTGGATCGCTCACGAAGGCAGTGATGGATGACATCCGTGGTCAGTGCGAGACTACGGTCCATCTGGAAGACAACTTCATCGATCTGGCTTTCGAGCTTGGACCGGTGGAGGGGCTGACGCCCAAGGACGTGAAGAAGTACATTCGCTACATCGCAGACTGGCGTCTCGGCCAGCTTGGGTTGAAGCCGATGTATATGATCGAGGAACATCCTCTCCCGTGGCTAACGCCGCTCCTGAACGGAGTGGAACACGCCAACTTCTTCGAGCAGCGGGCAACCGAATACTCGAAGGCAGCGACACGCGGCGAGTGGAATGAGACATGGAGTCGGTTCGATGCTCGTCGTGACGGTGGAAGTGTGGCCGGGGGGGTCGATAGCCCGAGCCAAGGAAATAGCGTCGATTAAGATTGCAAACATCAGCGACTTAGCGGATGTTAGCGACTACCTTGTCGAAGCGCAACGGGACGGGTGGGGAGAAATCCCCGCCTCGACCGAAACCTTCACGGTACAGGGACACCCACGCCATCGAGGTGTCTTTGCGTTGCTCAAGATGGTGTTCGATAGACTAGGAAAATGAAATGGACGACCTGATCCTAAAGCTGTTCATGGCCGATAGCGGCATGGATAACCCCGAACTGGCTGCTGCCGTGCTTCACAAGTACGGTCTGGCCGAGCGGTACGTGCCCTTCGCTGAGAAGCTGGCTCCGTTGCTGCGTTCGGACACCGACGAGGCGTTCGGTGACGGTGCGGCTCACGTCCTCGACGTGTTTCATCGTATCAACTTCGTCCTCCCGCCCAAGGCAAAGGGTAGCGAGTTCGAGCAGGGCTTGATCACTGCCATGCAGGCTGTCGATCAGGTTCTCCACATGGCTGTGGATCAGGCTCAGAACAGCACTCTGGCACCCGAGGGAGCCGTCGCAGTGGACGAGAACCCGATGGATGGTCTGGCCAAGCTGTTCGCTGAGATTTTCGATGAGCCGACCACGCGGTAAGTCGATCCAACGACGACTGGCTATCCAAGGCAAAGAGCTTCTCAAGCCATACGGATGCGAGTGCGAGGTCGATTTCTCGAAGCGGGGAGGGCACCAGCAATTGGTGGTGACCCTCCCCAACGGGACTAAGACTTCGATTGAGCTTCCATCATCCCCTCGCAACGAGGGTGCGGCAGAAGACTTTATGCGTCAACGATGCCAGCGGATCATTCGGGACAACCGGCTACTACAACCATAGCCTTATCCCCGAACGCCTTTCGGTCCATACCCTGACCGAGCAAGAGCTTCTCTCGCTGATCAAGTGACAAGGCATCCCACTGCTGTCGGGTCATTTGGTCGCGGAGAGGTTTCACCTCTACCGGTTTGTCCTTCACGCACGGGACCGTGACAGGGACTTTCACTTCTACCGGGCGATCCTGATACACAGTACGTGTACAAGCGCCGAGAAGCAGGACCGAAAAGAGTAGTGGTTTTTTCACAGTCCTGCCTCCCATGCCATATCCTGCACTCGTCGTAGCTCTGCTTCCAAATTCCCCCGCTCCACTGGGGATAGAGCTTCATTTCGGAGTTGCTGAGCGAGTGACTGAGACTTAGAGATCACCTCCTTTCGAAGCGCGACCTCTCGGTCGCGGGCAGCAAGGGCATCCTTGTGCTTTTCTTCGAGCGTCTCAACGGCTTTGTTTTGAACCGCGATCTGGTTCTTAAAATTTAAGATCGCATCGCCCATGATCTTGATCTGAGGCGCAGTGTCCTTCAGGGCCAGCTTCGGGTTCTTGCTCGCATCCTTGGTCGTCTGATAGACGGTCGCCTGCCACTGACGTAGCTCGGCACGATCATCGAATGCGTCCTTCACCCAGAAGAACAGGGCGAGGAAGATCGCAAACGCAATCCCCCCGCCGATTAGCTTAGTTTGTAGAGTCGCGAACACTGACGTTCTCCGCATTGATGTTACCAGCCTTCTCGACCTGAATGGTCGGGGTGGTGGACGCCAGTGCGTTTGCGACACCAGTGTCCTTCTGCTTAATACCGAAGCCACCGGCAGCAAGCAAGGCAGCAAAACCACCAGCAAATTGAAGCGGGTCGAAGTTCTGGCCCTTGAAAATGGCATAGCCCTGATAGGCGATAGTCGCCAGCGCACCAAGTAACCACAACACACGGCCCATCTCAAGGGAGTTGTTGTCCACTCCCTTGAACATGTTGATTAGGGCTTTCACAAGAAACTCCGATATGCTTGAGCCAGCTTCACGTCGTAGCGGTTCTTCGCATACGCCGAGCCATTGTAACCACGAGCGAAGGCCACCCAGTCCTTACGACGCAGAGCCTGAAGCAGACCCGCGTTCGTGATGAAGGCTTCGAAAGCACGTAGCTGCGTCTTTTCGTCACGAGCCATTGCCTCAGCGAACGCCATAGGCGAGGCATAGCCACACGCCTTGTAGTTCTCGCCCATGATCTGGAACTTGCCGTAGCTCGCACAAGCGAAACCACCATCCACATCGAGACGGATCATGCCCAGAAGCTGGTCGTAGCGAAGGTCTTGGGTCTTCGGATACGGACGGCTACCCCACTTGGGATACGAGAGAGTCGGATTGCTCTTGTCGAACTTGCCCTTCGTCCACTTGCTGAAGCAGTGAGGCTCAGGCAAAATCTTCGGGCGTCCAGCGAAAAAGCCAGAACCGTTGGCTTCGACCGCACACACGGCCTTGATCGCTGCCACTTCGCAACCAAGACGAGCGGCACTGTCCTTGAAGTCCTGCTCCGTCAGCGACGTATCAGGACCATCAGTCAGCATGGTGAGGATAGCAGCCTCAGTCAGACGACCCCACAAGCCGTCAGGCTGACCGGTATAGCGACCAGTGTTCTTGAGGTGCTGCTGAAGCTGTGTCAAATTCATCGTGTGTCTCGCTCAAGCTGTCCGATACGATCTGCGTTTTCCTTTACCTGTGCGATGACCGACTCGATCTGGGCTGCATTCTTGTCCACCTTCGCCTTCACTTCCGACTGATCTTTTTGGATGCTGTCGAACTTGGCGTTCAGGGCAACTACGGCAGTTTTTGTTTCCATCGCGGTAGTGCGAATTTCTGCACTGGCCGTTGCCAGAGCCGCGAACTGGTCCGCGTTCTTCTGGGGTGCTTCGGTAACTCCGGTCCAGATGAAGGCTCCAAGACCGATAATTGCCGCAATAGCAAGGGTATCGAGGTTCTTGAAGCTGTACAGACCTGTGGTATCTGATGTAGGCTTCTGCTCCTTCAGAGCCTTGACGGCTTCAAGGATTGCCATATCAGCTTGTGTGGGCTTTCGACTAAACATCGGTTTCTCCGCACATGAACAGGATTGTCCATGCTTCAACAGTTGGCTTATTCCGTCCAGTTCCCTAGCACTGGGCGCACCTTTGAGAACCAGATTGTCTTTGCACCGGGACTAACCGCGATCATTGGACCCAATGAGGCGGGCAAGAGTCTAGTGGTCGAGATGATCGGCTACTGTCTCTTCGGTAAAGCCGCTCTTCGTGGAGCCGCTGCGGACTATAAGAACCTGTCGGCAGAACTTCGCTTCACCGTAAAGGCAAAGGACGTTTGGATCAGTCGTCTTCCAAAGAAGGAAGAGCTATGGATCGATGGTACGCTGAGTGCTGTCGGTGCTGAGGCTATCAACAAGGCTGTGCCCCTATTGCTTGGCTTTGGTCTTGACGTGTTCAACATCGCTCTCGTTGCACAGCAGGACGAACTTCATGCTCTGACTAAGATGAAGCCGACCGAGCGTGGTAAGATGGTCGAGAAGCTGACTGGTGAGACGATCCTTGCCCTGACCGAGAAGGACGTGAAGGACGAGGCAAAGGTCCATACTCGCAACGCAGAAGCGATGGCGCTTATGCTGCGTGAGCCTGTGCAGCCTGAGAAGCCGGAAGGGTATCGCCCATCCGAGGAACTGTACCAGATCGTCCGTGACATCGAGGACCGCAAGCAGCGCGCACGGCTTGCAGCCGTAGCCAAACCTGACGAGCCTGTCGCGCCCCAAGACCCCGGTCTGGACGAGCAGGAGCTAGAAGCGCACGAGTTCAATCGTCGTGAGATCATCTCCGAGAAGGCTTCACTGGAAAAGCGGATCGCTGCTATCCCTGAGCCGCGTTACAGCTTGGAAGAGATCGAGCAGGCGAAGCTATGGATTGCCTACGATCAGGAGCTAAAGCGTCGTGGTCCTCGTCCTGACTACACGATGGAGACGCTCACCCAGTGGCAGACTGAGTGGCTGGCTCCTACGTCGGGTCAGTGTCCGAACTGTGGCTACGACTTCACGAGCGCACGTCACATTCCGAAGCTGACTCTGGCTCAGGTTCGGGAGCAGATTGCACGTCACAACAAGTGGCCTGACGAACTGGAAGAACCGACACCCAAGCTGATTACCAACGTGGCTCAGGAGGAACTAGCCCATGAACGAATTGCCGAGCGTGAGAGTCTTCGACATCAACTCAGTGAAATCACCGTTCCAGTTGACCGCGCCGCCGACCTCAAACTCGCTCGAAACTACAACGTCGAGCGGGCACGTTACGACGAGCGGATGCAGCGATACGGAGAAGACCTCCGAGCGTGGGAAGAAGCCCAAGCCACACTTCAAACGCTTGGGGCAAGTGAGAGTGGAGAAGAAGCCAACCAAGCGTGGATAGAAGCTCGTGCATACGAAGAAGCCGACCGGGCATTCCAGCAAGCCTCGGTAAAGTACATCGAACAGCTACAGCTTGTGACGGCTGAGCGGACAACAGCGGACGGGTTCAAGCGTGGAGGCGATGCCCTCAAGCTGACACGTCAGAAGGTGAAGCAGGAGCTAACCCCGTCGCTGAGCCGTGAGGCGTCAAAGCTGCTGTATGCTATGACCAATGGAGAGCGTCGTGCGATTGTGGTGGATGAAGATTTCAACGTCTTCGTGGACAACCAGCCCCTTGCCACTCTGTCTGGCAGTGGTAAGTCTGTTGTTAATCTCGCGCTGCGGATCGGACTGGGCCGTGTCCTGACCAGTCGTATCCTACCGATCTTCATCGGTGACGAGATCGACTACGCGATGGACAAGGATCGTGTGGGAGCTACCCAGCAGATGTTCCGTGGTCTGACCGGCATGTTGGATCAGGTTATCCTCGTAACCCACAAGGGTATCGAGGCAGATAACATCATAACATTGAAATAAGTCAGAAATTTGTAGGTGTTTTTCTGACAAAGAGTTAGAGCGAAAGCTCTAAGGAGACTATCAGTGATCGAGCTTACCCCTGAAATTCGGGAAGAGGTGCTGCGCGATTTGCGTAAGACTCGTGCGCCTACCCGCACTTCCAAGAATACTAGCTATCCGATCCGTCTTGTTCTTCAGGTTCAGGAAGAGGACAACCATCCTCGCACTGTTCGTGAAGAACGCTACGGTGGTTTTGGCCGTCCTGAAATCCAGCAGTACACCGTAGCCCGCAAGCGGGCATGGGAGACGTGGAACAACGAGGACAACGACATTGCCACGGCTCGTAACATGTACGAGGCTGGGGTGGTGGAACTGGCTACGGGCCGTGATGGCGACTGGCTGATCCTCTATGCCTTCCCCCGCAAGAAGCGTGAGCCGAACCGCGAGGGGTATTTCCTACCGGAGAATTTGCAGTGAAGACATCAGTTCTCGATCACGGGTACGTAGAAGTCGTCGCCACGATGGGCAGCGACCAGTTCCTCGCTGAATGTGCGCGCATGTCCACGGATACGGTCGCGACTGAGGAAGCGAACCAGCGTCTGGTCCAGCGTCTGATCCGCGACCGGCATACCAGTCCAATCGAGTTTGGACAGATAGTCGTTGAGGTCGCAATGCCCATCTTCGTTATGCGGCAGTGGGTTCGTCATCGTACTGGGGCTTTCAATGAGTTCTCGGGACGATACAGCGTCTTCCCCGACATGTTTTATGTGCCTGAGCTAGAGCGTATCCAGTATCAGTCCACATTCAACAAGCAGGGTTCGGCTGATCAGATGCCTCTCGAAGAGGCCAAGCATTGGCAGGAAGTGATCCGAGCAGAGGGTGAGAGTCAGTACCGCAAGTACACCGCAATGGTGGAGTCGGGCATGACACGGGAACTGGCTCGTATCGTTCTGGGGACTAACTTCTACACGAAAGTTCGTTGGACAGTAAACCTCCACAATCTGTTTCACTTCCTCAAGCTACGTGAAGATGCTCACGCACAGTGGGAAGTGCAACAGTATGCTAATGTCATGCACGACATCTGCCGTCAATACTTCCCTGTAGCGACAAAGGCATACGAGGATCACATCGAGAAGGCTGTGAGCCTTAGCCCGCAAGCGGCACAGGGTCTGGCTATCGCCATCAAGCGTCTCAACAAGGCAGGCGATTACGAGTTCTCGTCAGAGATCAACGACTTTATTCGTAAGCATGGAGTGGCAAATGCAGACTGAGTTGTTCCCCGTGATCGGGGCCATCATGCCTGAGATCGATACACCGCCCGAGCAGGCCACCAAGGGTCTGCGCTACAACGCGGGCAAGGTTCGCATGGACCTTGTACCACCGGACGCGCTGAAGGCTCTGGCTGAGGTCTATACCAAGGGAGCCGAGAAGTACGCTGCCCGTAACTGGGAGAAGGGGCTGGATTGGTCCGAGTGCTACGGATCGCTTCTGCGTCATGCCAACGCTTGGAATACCGGCGAGGATCGTGACGAAGAAAGCGGCCAGCTTCACATGGCCCATGTGGCGTGGAATGCGATGGCGCTTCTTACGTTCGCCCTTCGAGGGATCGGTGAAGATAGCCGCAACAAACTGACTTAAAATTTAAGGAGGCCTTTCGGCCCCCTTTTTTATGTCGTCTGTGGTGGCAGCGGTACCGTTGGGGTATTCGTCTGGGCAATCAAGTCACTCAGACTCTGCACATCGAAGTCGAACGTGGACTTGATACGCATTAGCCGCTGAAGCGTATCGATATCCGGCTTGGAGTCAATCGCCGCCTGTAGAGCAGCAGCCATCTTGTCAGTACGGATCAGCTTGATAAAGTCTGCTGTAGCCGATAGCTCGGAAACACGAGCTAGACGAGATGTCTCTGCTTCGGCTTGTACCGCCGCAGCCTTTTTGGCATTCAGGGCATCAAGCTGCTTCTGTTCTGCTTCGGTCAGGGGCGCTGCCCCCGTAGTCGATGTAGGCTCGGCCAACTTAGTTCTCCTGTGGGATCGGCATTTCGATCAGTCCTTCGGGGCGTCCCACTTCCCGTTCGGACCACTTCTTGATCTGACGACGTGTCTCCTTCACGGTGAAGGGAAGAACATCGCCCCCGACCACTACGCTGACCTGACATCCTTCATCAAGGGTCATGCGACCAACCACGTTCTTTGTCTGGATAACCAGCTTTTCGCCCGTGTCCTTGGTCAGCTTGAGCCAGCTACCACCGGCATCGACATTGATGTCCAGTTCAAACAAGAGATCGCTCAGCTTGTCCTTCAGGATCGCTGTGCGGAGTTCGTTCCCCATCGCATAGCGCAGAAAGACGGTCGCCTTGGGGAAGTGGGGGTTAGCCCCCTTCGTCATCTCTTCGAACATGATGACCGCCCCAGCGGGGATGTCCAGTTCCTTGTCATCAGCAAGGTTCAGTTCGAGTAGCTTATTGGGCAGCATAATCATTAGCCTCCGGGTTTTGGAAATCAGGCCATACCACATCGGCAGGCGATTGGAAGTCGATTGTGATCGTATTCAATGCTTGAAGCATCGTCATGTATCGATCTTTTGCAGCAGCGTTCAAAGGGCTATCGGGCATGACCGTCCAGCGCCACTGATCTTGCAGACGGCTGCGTTGGGCACGGACGTTGTTAGCAGCTTCTGTTTCCCACGGAGGAAGCTCAAGCTGAGCCTGTTGATACGCCTCAGCCTGTGCCTGAACCTGCTTCGTGATGTGGCAGGTTGAACACTGCCAGTCGCCGGGAGCCACCTCTACAATGGCAAAAGCTGGCTGAGGATCAGTGAGGCAATCAGGATTAGGGCACTGAAAGGTGCCCGTAGTAACCAGACCACGTTCCTTGAGATAGTCTTCATAAGTACGAAGAGGTGTCGTCATTTTGGCATGACCGTAATTGTGGTTGTAGCGCCATCCGCCAGCGCGCTGCTGGGGCTACCACTACTTCCCTGTGCTGTCCAGCTAACACCGTTGAAGGTCAGATCATCGGCGGTACCACCATCAACGCCGTCGATAGTGACACCAAAGGCTTCAATGCCACCACCTAGCTGAACTGACCCGTTAAAGCGGGCACTATAATTGCTCGAATCAGCGGTGCTTTTGTTGTTATAGTACGAGGTGTAAACGCTCGTAACTTTCTGCCACGCACCACTACGACGTACCCAAATACCCAAGGTAACGAATACGTTCGACTCATAATAACTGTCACTTGGGATTGCCACAATCGATCCTTAACGCAAGCCGCTACCATTGGTGCTATAGTAGTACGCTGTACCACTTACCGTGATAGTCACATTGTAGTTACCATCAGTCGAGTCTGGGTTGCTACCCTTTTCGATCTGACGCGATGGACCAGAACCCGGTGCAGTCGAGTTAGTCAGGTTCACATTCGTCGGTGCCGCAGGCGTGATGATCTTCACACGCACAGTACCTCCGGTTGATGTCAGGTTCTCCATGTAAACCTGATACGTCTGAGTGCTGCTGATCGGCAGGAAGTTGTTACGCTGGAACAAGATGTCAGGCACGTTACCGAGATCGGTACCGAACGCGAGGTAATCGTTATCCTTCACGTTGAAGCTACGCTGAGCCAGAGCCACAGGCCAACCCTGACCCGAACCCAGACGGATAGTCGCACCAACGTTCAGCGATCCAGTGAACACCGCGTTACCACCGGCCAACTGCATAGCCAGCTTGTAGCCCCCAGTCGTCTGGTTGTAGAGCGAGATGGTCGAGGCACCAATGGCAACGTCCGACGTGTAAGCACCATTCACGTCCTTGGCACGGGCACTGATGAATGCAGCGGCACCACCAGCGACAACCTCCTTGGTGAAGTAGGCTTCAGTGCGACCCGCCGCAGTCGCAGCGACACCCTCTACGGTCGAAACACGAGCGGTCAGGTTGCTGATCTTACCAGTTTCAACTTCCGCCGAGCTTGCAGCACGGTACGAACAACGCAACCACGACAGACTCTTGTTGCTTGTCTGACTATCGAAACCACCCCAATTCGTCATGGCGAAGATGCGGATGGTACGAACGTTATTGTTCGCAATCGCGATCATCTTCGACCACTTGAATGTCACCGTTCCGGGGCCAGCACCACGTCCCCACACTGTGCCAGCAATATCAGGATCGGTAGCGAACTTGATGGTATCTTGGCTCACGACACTGCCATTACCGTCTAGGCCATAGACAAGAACACCCGCTCCTGAGAAGCCGACACCTTCTCGGATTTGTACAGTGGCGTTTACTACAAAGTAACCGGGGCCACCGGGGGTATCTTGAAAGATACCTGCTTCGGCGTTGTTACCCCCAGTACCTTGGAAGAACCCCCAAGGACTTCCTTCTACAGATGGCCCCGGTGTACCCAGATCACCGTTTCCGTATGTACGAAGACCACCACTACCATTCCAGATATTCCAGCTAGGCGGAATTGTAAGCCCTGCTGGATAGTCTGCAAAGACGCTATTCTTGTTTAGCGATCCGCCAGCTAGACTCGCAGATAGCACTGCTGACGACTGTGCGGATGCAGCCGAGGCACTGGCCGAAGCACTAGCATTCGATGCCACGCTCGCGCTGGATGCAGCATTCTCCCGGCTCGTAACATCCGTCAAGAATAGCTGAGTAACATCAACTACAGCCCCGGTAGGTTGCGGGTCCGGGTAATTCATCAGAGCCAGAGGCCGAACGAACTTAGTTCCAGTAATGAACGTGTTAGTACGTGAGTAAACAGGAGCCGTACCAGCCTCGCCAGTAAAGATGTACGTGCGGGTAGCAACCGTATTTCCCGGCTCGGTTGTTACGTTCGGCATATAGATATTGCCGAGTTCACTCTTGTTTACGTCGTAGCAAGTGAAACCCCCGTACATAAGACACGATGTATTATGTACGACAAAAGCCATCGTCATTTCGTACTTACGCGAAGTATCAACAGGTGTGTAATCCTGATGATAGATCCAACCATAGGTACCCCCAGCAGTACGGAACCCTACACCATTGTACCAAGTGCCATAGGTAGCCGAACCATTGGCAGCCCAGCGAGCGCCTCCCTGTGCAAACGTACCGTTGGCGGTCGTACCTACGGTGTTGGCGTATGCCGCCGAAAGCTGCTGGGATGCAGCCGCAGCCGAGGCACTACCCGATGCGAATGCAGCCGAGCCTGACGCAGCCGAGGCACTACCCGATGCAGCCGACTGTGCAGCCTGAGCATCAGCCCGCGACTGGTTTGCTGCACTAGCATAATTTCCAGCGTCCGTAGCCTTCTGGGTTGCCGTGGAGGCACTACCTGCTGCTGCACTGGCGCTACCAGCAGCAAGAGTGCGTTCTGTGATGTCCACTACCTTGAAATACTGGTACTGGATTACTGCCCCAGTTGCTGCTTCACCAGTTGGATTGTAGATATAGGTGCTGGGAGCAATCCACGGGCACGGAGCGTTAGCTGCAACCTCAAATTCAAGCTGGATAGTTGTCCAGCCAGTTGCAAGATACAGGGCGGCAGTCTGACCCGCACTGGTTTGGTTGGCGATATATCCCGAATAGAAAATAGTCTGATAGTCTGATCCAAGCCCATAACAGGTCATCACCGCAGTTAGCGGTTGTCCATTGTTCGGTGCCGCCTTCATACGCACCCGAGCTTCAAGACGATAGCGACGACCAGTATTTCCTGTAGTCTGGATCAGACCACGGGTACGAAGCTGTTGATACTGGCCGGGGTTGGTAATTGTAAGAAGACGGCCCCAAGGATCGTCATCACCAAATGTCCAGTTAGCTGGCAGCGGGTTGGTGTTGCTGGGGGCACCAGCAAGATCGGTAAAGAAGTTCTCTCCTGCAACCATGCTGTCAGGAAAAGTTAGCGACGACGCTGTTCGGGCCGCATTAGCCGAGCTAACAGCTACACCGCTTGCTGTCGATGCTGTGTTAGCATAACCCTGAGCGTTCGACGCACTGGTTGCAGCGTTCGAGGCTGACGTGCTGGCTTCACCCGCCTTAGTCGAGGCTGTCGAGGCGCTAGTTGACGCTGCTGACGCGGATTGTCCAGCAGCGTCAGCCTTGGTCGAGGCTGTCGAAGCACTACCCGATGCCGCGCTGGCACTAGCTGCGGCGTTAAGTTCACCAGTTACGTCGTCAACTTTTAGAGACTTCAACTCAATGATGTCATTGGGGCCACTACTGTAGTAGCGGAACAGCCCACGGAGGGTTGTCGCGCCATTAGCGAGCAAACCATCTGTAGAAACATCGTAAGTGTGGGTGATAAACTTAGGAGAAGCACCGGCTCCCCATCCAGCCTGTCCACCAGAAATAGCTACCTCTTTACCCGGAGTATAGTTAGCACTCTGGTTAGAGTCCATGCCGATAGCATAGATACCAGCATTCACGCTATTACGACCCGAGCTATTTAGCACCCGCCACACAGCGGTCAAACGGATAGTACGACCGGGTTGTACTGCTACCGATCCCAAATGAGCAAAATCAATCTGAACGTTATTAGGAAGAGTACCATTGTTTGTGTAACGAACGACCGAACCATCAAATGCAAAAAAGACAGGGTCAAACACAGTGCTACGGGTATTTGGCCCCGAGAATTGCCAGCTCCAAAAAGTATTTTTCTGACCAAAATCATTTGGTAGCTGACTGGCTGCGGCACTAACTGCTGCAACTCGTGCAGTAGAAGCTACCCCAGCTTGAGTAGTTGCAGTTGAAGCACTACCAGCGGCATTCTGCTCTGAAGTAGAAGCATTAGTTGCATATGTCTGTGCGTTAGTTGCCGAAGTCTGAGCATTCGTCGCACTTGTTGAAGCTGCTCCTGCCGACTGCAACGCTTCTGTTGCTTTGCTGCTGGCAATCGAAGCACTCGCCGACGATGCGTTTGCATATCGCTGAGAGTCACCCGCATAGTTTCCAGCGTCGGCTGCACGGTTAGTAGCATCTACCTTCGCTTGAGTGGCAATACCTGCCTGCTGCGATGCGGTTGAAGCAGCACCCTGCGCGTCAGTAACGCTCTGTGCTGCCTGATCACGGAAGCTCTGAGCCTGACTACGAGCCGTCTGAGCATCCACCCGAGCCGTGTCTGCTGCCCCGGCACTTTGTCCTGCCGCTGACTGACTAGCAGCAGCACTAGACGCACTCTGAGCCGATGCATTGGCATAGAGGTTGGAGTTCACCTCCGCAGTTACATCACGGACTGTGAAATAATCTACGTCCGAAGGAGCATTGACACTGTTGTAGTTAAGGAAGCCAATCTGACGAAAACGCACGGCATTAGCCGGGATTGCCAGCGTACCCCCATAATTAGTGTAGCCGATAGGAGCCGATGTCAAACCCTTACCGATTACTACTTTACGATCAACCCATCCATCGGAAGGAGTGAGCGACATTTGTCCACCAGTAAGCGGGTAGTTACCAATTCCATCGGTGCCCGTGATAAGAGCATCATTAGCATCGTAGAATACTGCACCGAAATAGAATACCATCGGGTCTGAACCGCCCGAGGAACGCCATCCTGCTGCAAGCTCAAATCGTTGAGTCGCATCACGAATACTTACAAACGGTCCATAAATTTCAGTGTTGTGATACAAACCGTCCGCCGCAGGTGTAGTACGGACTGTGTTGACACGTCCGTCAAACGACGGAACAGCCATCATGCTGCTGCTACCAGCAGCATACCAACCATCCATCCCCTGATCGAAGTTTCCATTGCCGTTAAGGGCAATCATCTTCTGATAGGTACTAGCCGATACCGCTGCACTGGACGAGGCAGCGTTAGCATACCCTGACGCATTGTTCTCGCTTGTGGCAGCATGGGAAGCACTAACCGAGGCTTCTCCTGCCTTAGTTGTAGCGATGTCAGCCTTGGCACTGGCTGTTGAAGCCGACTGACCAGCAGCATCTGCCTTCTGTGTCGCAATCGTTGCCTGACCACTAGCTGTCGTAGCAAAGCCCGACGCATCCGACTTTGATTGAGCAGCAGCAGCAGCATTATCGATAGCAGTCTGACGAGCCGACTCTGCTGCGCTTTTAGCCGACGCAGCATCAGTGGATGCCTGCTGGGCGATGGCGCGGGCATTATCAGCAACCGAAGCACTAGATGCAGCCGCTCCCTTGCTATCCAACGCCGAGTCACGAGCCTGTTGAGCAGCGTCTCGGGCAGTCTGAGCCTGTGTTAGTGCCGCGTTAGTGTTATTCTGGGCGTCGATAGCAGCGTTGGCAGCAGCTTGAGCCGCAGCAGCACTAGCTTCTGCGTTGGCAGTATCTCCATAAACATCCTGAAGATCACTAACGCCCTTCACGATGTCACGAAGCTGGACAACCTGATCGCTTACAGTCTGCGTCACACCATCAATATCGATGATGACCTGAGTTGCAGGACGACCAGCAACCTCAGTGCCTTCAGGCGCACCACGAGTCGCCCCCGGACCATCAGGCATCAAGTCCTGAACGGTAACAACCGCAGGGCCACCATCAGGCGGGATGTATGTGATCTGATCCGCCTTGTTGACAAAGTTGGACTCTTTCAACCACTGGCCATTGGACCAGATGTACGTAAGGTTCGGGTTCTGATCATTCGTTGTGTACTTGTCACCCTCGCGGCTACCAACCGAAGGACGATTTGCAAGCGGCCCAACCTTTTGGACCGGAGCATAGTCCTGTGCCGTGTCGGCAAGGTTATAGGTACCAACGAGAGGCTGCGACACACCGCCACGACGATCAATCGTTGTAATGCGGAAGGTATAGCTACCGTTCTGAGGCTGCTGAAGTTCGACGTAGCTGTCCTGTGTCTTCTCGGCCAGCGTGATCCACGGACCAGCATTCAGGTTGTACTCAACCTTGAAGCCATCGACCCAGATCGAACCCGGACGAACCCAACGTACAGTCAGAACACGCTTCTGCTGGAACTCACCGTCGAAGGTCTTGACCGAGAACATCTGACCATCAGCCGGGGTAAGCGGCGGAAGGATGACCTTGTTCGGACGCTGTGCGAGGATTTCATCCTCGTTCACATTGTCGCTCTCGTTCCACTTGTTCGTGTAGATTTCAATCGCAGTGATCGAGACAAGCTCGTCGCTCTGCGGCTCGACAGCCATGACACGGTACTGCTTCGGAAGCGTAGGCAGACCTACGGCTTCCAGCGCAATCTGAGCGTTGGCCGGTGTGTTGGCAGGCAGAGCCGCATCGATGTTCAGCTTTTTCACGTCACCACGAGCCGAAGCCGTATTGGTGATGTTACGAGTGATCGTGATCGTCGGCTTGCGCCAGTCAGGGCTTCCCGGCTGGGCATTCGAGTTAGGGTTGTAGTCAGGGTTCGGGACCGTGACGTGAACCTTGTAGGCGATCCCTACTTCAAGGCGCAGCGTGTCACGAACCGTAAGCTCATTGCTACTAATGCCAACCAAACGGCCAGTTGTGCGGATCAACGTGTCGCTGGCAAGATCACCATCAGCGACAAGGATGACGCTGAACGGCTGAACCATGTTACCCTGTCGGTTCGTGACGAAGGTAACCTGACGAGTCTCCTTCAGCGAAGCAAGCTGACGGATTTTGATACGACGCAGAGCTTCCTGACGGTTGGTACAACCGACAAGAGCGATGCTGCTGCCACGACGACCATAGTTGTCGATGTGGTTCTGATCGAAAACACGAACGCGATCCTCTTCGAAGCCACGAGCTTCGTTGCGGAACACACCGATCATGTCGTTGATACGGCCATCAAGGTCCGTGTGGGCGTAGTTGAACTCGCCTACGATGGACTCCTTGGTGAACAAAGCCGTAGCGTTCTCGGGCTTTTCAACAACAAGACGCCAGCTACCGTCACCTTCATCCCAAGCATACGAACCGACAGCACCGGCCACGTACTGCATCAGGTCATTCACCGACAGCGCACTGTCGAGAATGTAGTTCATCGAGTAGCGTGGCTGAGTACCACCCTGTCCATCAGGAACGCGCTGAGCAAACCACTTGGACGCTTCCAGCGTATCCCACTTGTTCAGGGTCGAACCCGGAGTCAGGGCCGAGATGCCCGACACGCCGTCTTCGATCAAGTCCTTCATCTGGAACGCAGGGCACTGCGTCCACTTCACTTCCTCAGTGGCACCGTCCCACGTCGCACCTGTGTAGATACGAGTTTCGGAGTTCCACACGCTGGCAGGCGGTACCCGAATTTCGCTGAGGTCATAGACACCAGTGATCGTCGGCACACCCGAAAGCTGGTCGGATGCCTTGCCGTTGATCTGAAGGTATGCCAGACCACGCCACTCTTCGCGGTCGCCAATCGGGGCCATGTTTACACCGGCCACCGACTCCCACTGAATGACACGCGACTCTTGGTCCTGATCGTTGGTGTAGCTGTCACGCTCACGCAGACGAATACGAACCTGCCATGTCTTGTTAGCGTAGGCACCCGTGTTCGGTACGGCAACACGCAGTTCCTTGATGTAATGCTGCGTTGTCTTACCAGTGATCCGAAGCTGCCCCGGAGCCGGATCGTACCAAGTCGTACCAGTGTCCCAGTAATTATCGGGAGCGTACAGAGTAAAGCCTGCCGTCAGCTTGATACCGTTCTGGTTGTAGCTTGGAGCCGACAGGCTCGACAGCGGGTTGATCCATTGCGAGCTACCGGAAGGCTGAAGCTCTACTTCAAGCGAAGCCGTCGCATCGTAGATACCCTTCTTGTCCTGACGGAAAAGGGACTGAACGATCAGACGAATGTCAATGTAGTCAACACCAGCCTGCGGCACAGTGCCGTAGCGCCATTCACCCGGCTGACCATTCTGGTTCGGGTTGTTGACAGCAAGGTTGATGTTCTGTGCGCCCGACGACCCGCCAAGCTGAAGAGTTACCGGCTGAAGGATGGCCGGGTCACCATTGAACAGGACTGCATTGAAGTCCTTGAGCGTGGTGTTACCCGACCCATCTTCGATAGGAACGTCATCGACGTATAGGTTCTGAAGACCACCCGGAGCCAGACCGCGAATACGGCCCGAGCAGAGGCCAATCAGCGCCTCAAAGGTATCTGTCGAACGAAGGTTATCGGGGCGGTTGCGAAACGAAGCACTTCCACCCTTGCCACCCTTGGCCCCGATCAGGTCTTCTTTAACGCTCACAGTCTTCCCGCATGTAGAACTTGCCGCCTACCTCAGCAAAGTCTGAGATCGGAACGTAGTTCATCTGCACGCGGTTAGCTTCGGTGTCAACATGAGAAATAGCGAACCCCATGTTCCACATCTCACCATCACAGTATGCAGCAGCCAAGTGGTGACCCGAGCCTAGCTGGAACCACATGGAAGGACCGCGAAGGTGGCTGTAGAACGAAGTCGCTTCGAATTTGTGATAGTGACCGTTGATCCCCGACAAGCCCTTTTTAATTCCACTGGGGAAGTGATCGACCAAGAAGGTGTTGAAATAGACTTCGTAGTTACGCGAAATCTGCTTGTTCATGTCACCCTTGGTCCACACGCCGAGATCACCACGAGCGATGTAGCGGACCTCGTACTTGTCCAGACCGAGCAGACCACCCACGGTCATACCGTGGAGATCGCTCAGGACAGCGCGCAGAGCCGGGGTCGCTTCGGCAAGGTGACGTAGCAGACGGTATTCGTGATTGCCCTCGATCATGTCGATCTGTGCATCAGGGCAAGCCTCACGCAGCGGGCCAAGGATATTCTCATGGACGAACTTCATGCGGCCCACGACATCCCACGTGCGGGGGTCCACGGGGTACTTGCCGAACTCAGGAAGATCGAACACGTCACCGCCCAGCACAATGATGTCGGGCTGAACACGGCGGGCGGTATCAAGCAAGACACGAAGCCAGAAGCGGTCCACTTCCTTATCGTGAAGGTCGGTCGCAACCAGAAGGGTCTGGAACCGTTTCCCTGTAGGCTTCTGGTACTTCTCGCCATAGTCAGCACGGTCGATGTTGAGCTTACGCATTTCATCGAGGCTGACAAACTTGGCGACCTGTCCCTGAAGCTGGGACTGGTGACGGGTTAGCATGATGCCAGCCTGTCGCTTGAACTCGGTAAAGTTGCCGAACAGGGTGTCAATTTCCCATGTCGAGAACTTGCCTTCGTCACGGTATGTGGTTCGGCTTACATTGCCGTGGTCCGTGAGTGCCGCGAGACGCTGGATGTCCGCGATTGCTTCCTGCTTCGTACTCAAGGTATTGTCCTCTTAGGCAGAGGCAGGAAACGACCCGAAGACCATATCCTGCGAATTGACTTGTAGCGATAGATACTGACCACCGATCTTGAAGCGTCCGTAACCCTTCGGGATCAGAGTACCGATCTGGGTCGTGTTGCCTTTCGACCCCAGATACTTCGAAGGGTCCGGGTCGTCACTAGCACTGACGCTCGGAGCCTTCATAAACAGCGATAGAACACCGCCGATAGCCATGCCGATACCCGCCGTCAGGATACTCGCAGAAAGCGCGGCACCGATACCGGGGATGAAGGAGATGCCGATCAGAGCGACACCCAGCAGAATTTGGCCGAAGTCACCACCGCCACCGAACATGGCAGGGACAAGATGAATTTCGGTGACATCGGTCTTCTCAGTCAGGCTCTCAGCCGTCTCAAAGTCAACGATGTCGATTACAGGACGCATGTCCAAAGGGATGTCAGCTAGTCCACACTGACGCGACCAGCCCTCGATAACTTCTGCTACCGTGTCACCAGCGATCTCGCATTCGATGAACTGCTCCTTCAGGGAGCCGTGCAGAATTACCTTCACAGTGCGACCTCTACAATCAGACCGTCCTCTACTGTGAAGCAACGCACTCCGTCAATGCCAATGATGAAATGGCGCAGACGTGGCCACTGGTTAAAGCCCTGATAGTCGGATTGGCTCAGGTTCGCTGTATCGCGGGGGTGGGTGTGCCATGTGCCATACAAGTTGTCTTCGTGCTGGACCAGCAACTTGGCAGGAATACGGAAACCCTCTTCCGGGGTGCCGTGAAGGTTTTCAGTTTCTAGGATCGTACCATCAAGCAGGACTAGGCCGCACTTCTCGACCGTCTCTTCCTTGTCGTACTTAGCCTTCAGGTTCGAGACGATTGCGGGCATCTAGCAACTCCATAATGCTGACATCTTGCTTCTTCACAGTGACGATAGGCACGTCCTTGTGGCGCAGGACATAGCAGATGCTCTTGCGCCAGAAGTCCCGTAGCGTCTCTACGTTACTAAAGCTATTGATTTTGTGATGGACGATCTCGTTGTTGCCGACATAGACGGCCATGTGATTGGCCTTGGCAGTACCGATGGCCATGCACAGGAGGTCACCGGGGTTCAGGTTGCTGAGCGACCAGTCATCCAGCTTACTAAAACCTTCGCGCTCGTAGGTTCGTCCAATGATGTCGATCTTGTCAGCGTCCCAGTCCTTCGGACGGGCATAGGGAGTGATCTCGATACCGAAGTTGATACGGTAGAGATTACGCACGTTCTCGAAGCAGTCGCCACGACCTAGCTCGAATGGACGACCAAGAACTTCCTCGTACTGCATGACCGGCTCCTGACTTAAATTTTAAGCCAAGTCAACCCAAGGGAACGCAGGCGGGGTGTACTGTCGGAAAGGGTAGCTCTGGTTCGAAGCACCCGATGCCGACGATAGCAGCAGCGTGATCTTGGTACGACTATAACCCTCGACACGCTTGACGCGGAAGTGGGTTGTTTCCTTGGCGTTGACCTGATTGAGCATGTCATTCAGCAGCACCTTGTGCCGAATGACGCGGGCACCTTCCAGATACCCTTCGTGGATCAGGCCCTTGAACGGCAACAGGTCTAGGTTCTCCTGACCGATTAGCAGACGGGGGGTAGGTGTGCTAGTGTCAGCGGACATCTTCTCGCCACTGATCTGGATCGGGATACCCTCGTACTTGTTACCAAGGTACTCGTAATCGATGTCACCCTTCAGATAGATCGTGCCACCCGAGACAGGTAGGATTTGCCACAGAGCGACCTTCCCATCGGCAATGAGTTTGTGGGCGTCTTCGATATGGCTCTGAGGAATAGTGGACATTAGAACGCCGGGTTGTAGTGGACAAGGTTTACATCAAAGGGTTCGATCTTACCCTGCGAGTCTGCGATGGCTTTCGGTACGTTGACTGGCGAAGAGAAGCGGCAAAGGATGTTGCCCAGATACTCGTGGTTGTAGGCGAACACGTCCCACATCTGGTTCTGCCGATAGAAAGCCAGCAGACGACCAGCGTTGTACTCAGGGTTTGTCGTCAGGTCTAGTTGACCATTCGTTCCCATGTACCAACGCAGACCAGTCAAGGTCACGACGAACTTGCGACGATAAGGGATGTTCGGCTTAGCGGTAAATTCCCAGCCGTTCATATCTACAGGCGAGCCAGTGTCGGGGGCCATTTCCACAGCCACTCGACTCTTCTGGCAGAAGTCAAACGTACCCGCCACTCTTACATCGCTCCTTGCGAAATCTTACGAACAAGCTGCTTGGTCACGCCGCCCTGCAACATATCGTCCGTAATTGCAAGAACCATGTCCTTCGGACCAAGCTGTGGCTTCTCGTCAGGCTTGATGACGTACAGGTTCATTTCCTGACGTGCGCATGCTCCGGGGATCGGAACAGCACCGGCCATCTTGCCAAGAGCCTTGGCACCCTGACGGTTCAGCGCACTGACGTTCTCAAGACCAAGGCTGTCCACCGCTGCCTTACGAAGCATGAACTCGCCACGTGCGCCAAGGATCGGAACCGTGTCCTTGTTCGCCACGCCCTGTGAGATGTAGCCAGCGGTCGGACCACCGGACATCATCATCTTCGGCTTGATCTCACCGCCCTGCAATTTACCGGGGATTTTCCGGATACCGACACCACCCGGTGTGTCGATAACATCGACACCGATCAGCTTCAGGAACCACTTGATCGCAGCTAGAGCAAGAGCCTTGGCAATAAGCTGCACAACGAACTGGCCGACCGCACTGATGATCGACTTGAGGGCACCCTTAATGCCCATCGAACCCGATATGACCTGCGCGAACACGTTGGTCAGGGTGCTGGTCATCACGTCGAGCGCAGGGCCGACATTGTTCTCCATGACCGTTGCCCAGTCCTGCATCACGCGGTTGTTATCGGCCCAAGCAGCCGCAGAGTTCTTCAGGCGGTCCTCAAGCGGAAGGTTGTTGACATAGACCGACGTGCGGTCGTTCACCGACTGCTGAAGCTCGTCAGTCTGACGTAGCGCATCATTCAGACGGTTGAGCGCCTCAGTGTACGCATTAAGCTGACCGACCTTTGCTTCGCCATCTGGCATCGCATCGATCTGTGTCTTCCACGCATCCAAAGCCACCGCTGTCTGAGCGTTAGCCGTATCGTTCGCACTAATCTTCGCACGGTCAGAATTAAGCTGCGCCGCTTCACGTTGCTGCTGAAGATAGTAACTTGTCCCAGCCCCGGTACGGTCCTTGTTCAGACGCGATGTCGAGCGAGCGATGTTGGAGTCCGCAGCACGAACGAGGTTGTCGGCATCGTACAACGCCTGCTGAAGATTGGCATCGATAGCCTTGGTCGCAGTATCGAATGCCTTCTGTGCTACGTCACCAATAGAACGGAAGAGATCAGCACGGAACTTGTCGGCGTCTTCCTTCAGCTTCGCTTCAAGCTCAGCACGACCAGTCTGCTGTAGCTTCAGGGCATCGCCCGTCAGCCCCGCAGCCGGGTGCTGAGTATCGTAGTTTGCAAGCGAAGCCGACGTGTACTGACCGATGGCCGCTTCCAGCGCCTTGCTCAGTTCATCCGCAGTGCCCGTTCCAGCCTTGCCCTTGGCAATGATCGACTGGATCGTAGCTGACGCCGTGCTGACCTTCTGCTGCGAGATAGCCTGCTGAAGCTGCTTCAGGCTCGCGTCTTCCTGCTTCTGGAAGCTAGATGTCTTCGCCTTCCAAGCAAAGTGCCAGTGATAGCGACCCGTCTTTGGATCACGCTCGTTCAGACGCTCGGTAACTTCCAGTCCCAGCCCTTCGAGGTAGGCGACCACCTCGTCCATGCTGGTACCCTTGAGCGGGGTCATGTCGATGGCGTAACCGCTGCCGTGGTTGCTCGTACCGGGCTTGGCGGCAAGAGGACCACGGCCAGCCTTGTAGTCGTTGTATAGACGCTGCTGTGTAGCCAGCGAGCGAGGCTTCTCGCTGTACAAATTGGCACCGGGGAAGGCACGAGTCAATTCCGTCTTGACCTGAGTACCGCTCAGGGTCAGACCCTTACGGGCTGTCTCAGGACGGATTTTTGCGTCCTTCTCGTCCTTCTCACGCTTCGCACGAACAAGACGAGCAAGCTGGCTCTCAGCACGAGAGATGTCGTTCTGAAGAACGATGTATTCCCCAGTGCCCTGCTTCAGCTTGGCAAGATCAACCTTCGAGTTTGCGATTACCTTTTGCAGACGTGCAATCGTAGGACTGACACGCGACCAGTTACCATTCTCGCTTTCGGTGAGAATGTTGTTGACCATGTTGGTTGTGCCAACAATGTAGCGGTTACGGCTCTCAGCCGTAGGTGTTGTCGCTGCGTCAGCTACATCAATCTGCTTGGAAGCAATGTTTATCTGCGACTGAAGGCTGGCAATCTGCTTGATAAGCGCAAGACGCTCTTCGAGCATGTTCAGGATAGCCTGAGCCGCACCATTGTTTGCCGCGTTGTACTTGGCGATCTCATTACGGCTGGTTGTGACCGCCGCAATATCATCGCTCGACAGAGCCGAACGGGCACGACGCATCATTGCCTGACCCGACTTGTCATTACCCGGTGGATTGTTTAGCTGCCACTCAAGGTTAGCACGATCTATGAAACCGCCACCACGTCCACCGGCAGTATCCGACAGACGCTTGCGAGCAGCATTCAATTCGATCTCAGCGTTGGTCTTCAGCGTCTGAGCCTCCAACCCCTGCTGCTTCAGAGCCTCACCGCGATAGCGAAGCATGGCCGACAGAAGCTCGTCGTAGCTCCCAGCAGCCTTACCCAGATAGTTGTACAGGTCACCAAAGCGTTCAGCCAGAGTTACCGTCTCAGTCTGAAGAGCAATCGAGTTAGTCTTCAGTTCACCCTGACGATCAATTAGACCATTGATAGCACTGTCGAGATTGTTGACTGTCTGAGTTTGCGAGTTGAACTTAGCCTCAGCATCGCTGGTCTTAGTACGAAGAGCCTCAAACTCACTACCAGCCGAGCCTACTGCCGCAGCTAGACCAACAAACAAACCAGTGATTGCCCCAACAGGACCAAAGAGCGCACCAATACCAGTTGTCAGCAGGATGGTCAGGACAGAGTTAAGCCCCGGCACAGCCGATGTAAGCTGGTTGATTGCACTGAAGAAATCGATGAAGCCCTCAGTCACGGTTGCAAGAATGCTCGTCACTGTCTTCAGCGCGGCCAGAAGCGGACCACCAATACCAGCAGCTACGACCCCAAGGTCATTCTTCAGTCGGCTCCACTGTGCCGATAGACTATCCATCGCACGAGCTTGCGCCTCAGCAGCGGCACCACCCTGTGCAATCGCCAAAGCCAGTTCGTCGTAGGTACCGATCTGTCCCTTGAAAGCAAGGAAGGCCGCAGCCGCACGAGTCTCAAAGCTGGCATACGCCGCTTCCGCCGTAAATCCCGCTTCTGCCAGCGTCTTGACGACAGCAGCAAAGCCCTTGGCCTTGATGTCCACATCGGCCATCGTCAGGCCGATGTCCTTCAACTCCTTCAGGAACTTCTCGCTCGGGGTCTGTAGGTCAACGATAAGCTGACGGACACCAGTACCGATAGTCGAACCCGACTTGATACCAGCGTTAGCCAATGCGGCGGCGATAGTCGTCAGTTCTTCGAAACGGACACCAGCTTCGTTGGCAGTAGCACCGGCATACTGAATAGCCGATCCCATCTGATCTATCGAGAGCTTCGACTTGTTCATGGCGGTGACAAGCGTATCGGTTACGCGGCCTGCCTCACCAGCCTGTAGCTGGAACGCACCCAGAGCCGAAGTCAGCACTTCCACCGACTGGATAGGGTCCGATCCCGAAGCGGTCGAAAGAGTGATAGCACTCTTCAGAACTTCGCCCGTCTCCTGAGCCGAGTAACCGGCCTGAGCAATAACAGTCGCAGCTTTGGTGATCTCAAGCAGCGAGTAAGTGGAGTTGCGTCCAACCTCACCAATGCTCTTGGACAGACGACCCATCTGTTCGTCGGTCGATCCCGAAATAGCCTGAAGCTGCTTCAAGGCAGCTTCGTATTCGATGACGAACTTGGTTGCCTGCTGAACAGCACTGATCAGCGCAAACACGCCGGTTGTGATGATCGAGGCACCAGCGATACGCTTCGCAAAAGCAAAGCCACCGTCACCGAACAGCGTCTCGTTGATCTGCTGACGAGCAGCCGCAGCCTTAGCCTGCGGGGTGTTGTTGATTTCCTTGTTGACCTGTGTCAGCAGCTTGAAGTTTTCGCCAAGCTGCTGTCCCAGACGCTTGTACGCATCGTTGAGACGCTCTACCGAGCGGGTCGGCGCTCCACGATCCTGCGCTTGCTGGATCATGTTCAACAGACGAAGCCGCTTGCTCAGGCTATCGGCAAGAGCTTTCTCAGCCGACTGCTGGCTAACCGTCTGAGAAATACCAGTCGGGAACTGGAAGCCTGCCGATGCTCGCTGAATAGCAGCTAGTCGCTGGGCATCCGTCTGGTTCAGAATACCGACCGCCGTGCGCTGGGCAGTCTGGGCACGACCCGGCTGGGCAAGCTCAAACTTGCGAGCTTCAGCAACCGCACGACGGTACTGATCCGTCAGGGTACGAAGCTGTGCGATTTGAGGCGAGAAGTCGGTACGACGATAATTCTGGCCCATCTTGGCCAGTTCAGCATTAGCCGCCGTGATCTCAGCACGGAGCTTCGCCATGTTCTCCTGCTGAGCCTTCGTTCCGCTACCGCTGGACGACTGACCGTTCAGCTTCTGGAACTCGCGCTCAAGCGCCTTCACATCACGAAGGGCGCTCTCAGTGTTTAGCTGCTTGGTAAGATCACGCTGGCCAACAGTGCGGCCCGCAAGAGTCAGTTCAGCGAACCGCTTGTTGAGAAGAGCCAATCGCTTCTCAAGCACATCCGCCGCAGAGCTAGTGGCAGTCAAGTCCTGAGCAAGACGCGATGCAGCAGCACCCTTCTTACCCAGAGCCTGCTCGTCCAATGCTCCAAGGATACCACCAGCGCGCTTGTTAGTGTTTGCGTCCAGTAGCTTCTGAAGGTTCTGGGCCTGACCAATCAGGATGTTCAGTTGCTTTAGCTGGTTGTTCCAAGCCTTGGAACCAGCATTGGCTCCCCCTTCAAGAGTCTTACCGAGGGAGCCAGCCTTGCCGACGATGTTGTTCAGGCTCGTTTCGATGACGCTAAGCGCCTTCGTCAGCGCGGACCCGTCTGCTTGTAGGTCGATATTCTGGGTCAGACGGGTATTAAGAGCCACTTTTTATCCAAACAACTGAGCGGTACGAGCCAACCATTCTGCGGGGCTTGCCTTCGACAAATCCTCTGTGGGCTTTGTCTGCTTCTTTCCACCACCAAATGCACCCGAGACGATCTCTGCCATCACGGTGAATTGGGTCATGTGAGAAGCGTAGGTTTCCCCGATCTTCAACTCGACGGCCTTCTTCAACTCATAGACGGAGTACCGCCAGAACAAGTCTCGAAGGTCGCCTTCGCAACAGCTAAACACCCAACAGAGGGCTTCGTCAAATGTTAGTTTTCCGCACCACTCTTGGATTGGGCCAATTGGGTGATCGTCTCCTGATACTTTTTCGCCAGTTCCGCCGTCTTTTCGGCGCTGGTCATAAAAAAATAGAGAATATGGTCGCCCACCCACATCACGAGCTTGTTCAGTTCGGTGATGTCCACGTCCATCTCGAACGGGTCGATCAGGTCTTTGTCCTCCATCACGCGCTTATTGCCAGTCAGCATACGGCGGATGATGTAATCGCGAAGACCAGCGTTGGTGATCAGGAGTTCACCGATGTCTTCAGGGCTGGGTACTACCAGCATAATCTCGTTGAACAGACCATACGTCATCTTGACGACATGGGTTTCACCATTGAGCTTCAACTGAAACTCAAGGGAAGGACGGGGAAGATCGGACACAGGGCACTCCTAAAAAGAACGGCCCGCCTTACAGCGAGCCGTTCAGTTAGTCCAGTGCTTTCTTATTAGCCCGGAATGTAGGTGTAGCCAGTACGCTTCGTACCGATCTCTGCCATACGGCCCTGTGCAGCTTCCGTGCTGTTCAGGTAGTACGGAGTGAACTCGAACGGCATGTTACCGTAGTCGGTTTCACTGAAGTTGATCTGGAACCCGCGAATCACCTTGACCTTCGGGATGATCATCACGACCGGCTTGTCGTAGTTCGACAGAGTGCCAGCGATCTTCAGCGAGAAGAAGTCCTGATCGGCCTGATCACCAATCGGCACCTCGTTCACAACCCACACGGTATCACCCGCAGCGAACGTCACGCCCGCAGGGATCGCAGCCGTCACGGTAAACTCACCACCCGTACCCGAAGTCGCCGCAGTCGTGCGAACCGGGAACACGTAGTCGTCCTCGCCATTCGCGCGCTGGATCAGGATCGTTGCACCGCTCGGAATGTCCCCAGCAGCCGAGATACCCGAAGTCGGGTCACCCGGAAGAGGGTTTGTCAGAACTGTGATGGTCGAAGTTGCCGAGCCGCTGACCGCAGTCTTTAGCTTACCACGCTTCGGAGCCGAAGTCGCCTTGTTCATCGACAGACCAAGTAACAGGTTCTTGGCGCTGAACTCGTAAACCTCAGCCGACAGCGTAGTACGAACATTCGACTTCTGCGAGTCAACCAGAACCTGCTGAATGCCGTTACGAAGTTCAATCGTATCGGACTCGACGTTCATGGCAATGTTCTTGACCATACCAATGGAGTGATCCGCAGGCGTCATTGCGAACGGGTCTTCCCCGAACGGGCACATCATCAGCGTTGCGTTACCCAGCAGGTATGCGTTTGTCTTGGTATCAGCAGCCATTTGCTGGTCCTATCTCCAAAGTGAAACTCACAGCTTTCCCTTGACGCCTTAGACTTCATCAGGCAATGGCAACAAGCAGAACCACATTTAACCGCTTGGAGTTCACGGTGGCCAAGACCCACAACTTTACTCTACGTCTTCCCCCGGATGTCTATGTAGAGGTCTATGAGCTATCGCAGGCTCAGGGAAAAACAATGAACGCAACTGTCATTGACCTTATGAAGATCGCGATGTCTCATAAGATCAGTGTACGACGCGCTCTTCAAGAGATGCTCGACAAGGAGTTTGGCACAGATGCCATCGTTGCGGAAGGTTAATGACCGCTTTATGACCCGCCTAGAGGTCATTCAAAATGGGAGCGGTTTCTTCCAAGGCATCGTTGATGAGCCTAGTCAGGGGACTATCCCCTCGTATCAGTTCACCAATGGACGCCGTATTCTGCGTCTGAACCCCGGCACCCCCATCAAACCGGGGATGGTCATCAAGACCAAGGGTGGGGACATCTTCATCACTGGCAACCTTGGTGACGACGATGACGTATTCACGTCCTTCCGTCTGTTCGAGACAACGGGTCGCTACAAGTGGGAAACTCGTGGCAAGAGCATCGATCCGGTAACGAAGCTGCCACAGGATACGGGTCTTATCAACAAGGGTTTGATCTGGGGTGTGTACGAACCTGTCAGTCAGGAAGTGTTCGACCGTCAGCTTCACATGAACATGGAGACGGGCAACTTCATCACCAATCAGAACATCCAGCGTGATGACATCATCGACGGCAAGCGTGTGACCCGAGTGGACAATGTACTTGGCGTCAAGCTCGCTGTCCTGAATTAAAATTTAAGTCCCCTGGTTGCCAAAACCGAGGGACGTTTTCACACCACCACCCAGACGGTTCGCACGAGCAACCGAGGTGTCGCTGATCAGCTTCTCGGTACGGTTGAACACCGCATTCGGGATCGCTCGTGTCAGGTAGTACGCGAGGAACGGCTCGACCACAGGGCGATAGCCTGCCTGCCCAAAGCGGAGCAGCTTGTTTCGAGTTTTCTTGTCCTTGAACAGCGACGGGATATAGCTGCTACCATGAGGGGTGGCATCGTTGACACCATTGCCCAGTCGATCCATCAGGGCCGGGAGCATCTCCGGGGTGATGCGTCCCATCGCTTGGACGTTTAGCTGGCCAACCTGATAGGTAGCACTCAGGCTTCCCTTGCGACCAGAGATGGTCTGATTGACCTTCTTGCCAGTAAGGGTGTTGCCGGTCTTCAGGAATGTGACCTTGACCGGTCCCAAGTCCTTGTACAGACTCTCTTTGGCAAGCGCCTTTCGCAACTCGCCAGTCATGCGCCACCAATCCTGCGGATAGCCGTTGTCTCGCTTCCAGCCCAAGTAGCGGCTGGTACGACGGCCCCAGTTGGCATCCGACTGACTTAGCTCGTACCACAGGACATTTTTGTTGCCCCACAAACTACGAGCCTGCTGCGAGATTACCCGCTGACCGGATGTCACCAGCCCTTTCGGGCCGAAGGCACTGGCCGGTTGGACGCTGAAGCGAGCGATCATCTTCGCCATCTGACTGATCTCTTTCGCCACCACCTTCTCGACGCTCTCTTCGAGCGACTTCTTGGCATTGCGATAGGTACGGTCCGCTGTGTTGAGGGCCACGTCCTCAACGATGGTATTCATCATCTCTTGGAGTTTGGTGAAACGACCACGGGCATCTCGGCTATGATGGACACTGGCGTTGCGGGTTGCCTTGCCTGTCTGAGCGTTACCGACGAAGCGGAAGTTGATGGTGTATGGAGCGCGAGTCATTAGCTGCTCGTGCGTAGAAGCTCGATGCCGATAGGGCGATAGTTACGCTGCTCAGCGCCACCACCACCGGGCAGCATATCGAAGTCAGATACCACCATCTCAGTGAACTCGACACCAGTGTCCTTGTCCACCATCGGTACCTTTGAACCCTCGCCCCACATATCATGGACGACGTTGAGGATTTTGATCTCGCGGAACAGGTTGATGTCGTTGTAGGTGGACAGGGTAAGCCCCGAACGAACCTCCCACAGTCCACCATTCTCCTTGAAGCTCCACCCTGCAAGACCGATCAGATCGGTATGATCAGCTTCTGATACTTCGCCACGCGAGTCCCATGCGTAGTAGGCCAGATTATCACTGATCCCCGCAGCCTTGACGGCTTCAATCGTCTCCTGAACGTGGCGGATCAGGGACTTATAGAGGCTCTCAAGATCAAACATAGTCGGCGTTGGTTACTCGGTCAGTCGTTGGACCCGTCGCTACGAAGATCGTGGCAACAACCGAGCTTGTACCGACACCGGTCAGGTTCTGCAAGCGATAGATAGCCGTGTTCAGCGACTCGGCTAGTCCTTCCCAGTCGATGCTGGTGAAACGCTGGTACTTGTTCGTGCCGCTGTCTTCCGACTTGGCAACTGCAAGCTGAAGCGACGGCAGCACGTCAAGCGCCGCCTGTGCCTCGATGGCGTTCACAACAACGAGGGTGTTGTAGTTGCCGCTGTTCTCGTATGCCGAAAGGGGAAACTGCTCATTGAGTGCAGCATAAGCGAGAAGAAGGTTGATGTCCTTGTCCTCAAGCTCGTGATCCTCGACACCTAGCTTGGTGCGAACGCCGTCCTCAGAAACTGGAAAGGGGATGTCCTTCTCGACGCGGTAACGAGTGCGGCCATTCACCACACCGTTCGCTGTCGGGTAAGTCCATGTCAAAGTTCGTGCCTCGAACAGAGGCGTGTTGACCGTGTTTACCGATCCCGGCACTACGATCAGGATGCTCAGTGCATCAACCGGTGGGACCACCGATACGGAGTCGTACCCCACAATCGGAGTACCGTCATTGCCTAGCACCGAATAGACGACAGCACCGGTCGGAAGACCGGTGCTGAAGTCCAATTCATGGGCAAAAGGTGTGCCCGCCAGCATTACTTGCCCTTACCACCACGAGTTGTGCTGGTAAAAGTCTCAGTGCCTGCTTCGGGTTCAGCCTTCTTCTCGGTAGTCTCGGCAGGCTTCGCCTTGCCCGAGGACTCCTTCAGAGTACCACGCTCAATCTGAGCGTCAACGAAGCCTGTCTTCTCGACCTCAGTGGCACCTTCCGCCTCGATGACAGCACCGTTGGTGAGGTCTTGGAGCATGAAATTGCCTGTCGTCTCAACGGTAATCTTGGTCACGCAGTGTCTCCTTGCAAGGGTTCGAGGTCTATACGCTTGAGGCGCAGATATGGAAAGAGATAATTGTAGGTCACCCGTGCGGTGTGGGCTGTGACCTTCCATCGGTACTGATCAAGATGATGGGGCTTAGCTCTGGGCTTAAAAATTAAGCATCCACCAAAGGTTTCATGGAACAGCTTTACCAATTTTTCATCAGTCATTTTGACTTCGAGAGTCAGGGCTGGCTTCTTGCCCTTACCTTTGCTGTAGTATCCAATAGTGCCTTCACCATCGAATACGCCTGCAAGATACGCTAGTAGGTGGGTGTCCATGAGCAGTCCAAAAAAGAGGGGGCCGTTAGGCCCCCCCTAGTTAGACTTAGGCGTTGCTCAAGTCAAGGATGTCGCGCGTGTCACCGAAGATCAGGCGGTAGCCGTTGTTCTTCGTCTTCACGTACTTCACCTTCTGGTTCTCGATAGCCTGCTGCGACTCTTCGATGTCCGAACCAGTCTCGACAAGCTCTTCCAGCGTGTCCGCCTTCGAGAAGCCGATCAGCTTCTGAGCCGGGGCCGAGGACGAAACCTCAAACTTCAGGTTGAAGTTGAAGTTCGGGTTGGCTTCCGCAGCCTGCACACCCGCCGCACGGAGAACCTCGATCTGAGGCACACCCTGTGCAATCGACGGCTTGGCGAACATGCGGTTCCACTCGAACGCCATATCCCAGTTACCGACAATCGTGTCAACCGGAACACCAGCCTGAGCGCGAAGCACCAGCCACTTCAGCAGGACTTCCCAGTTGATCTGGCCACGGGCGTAGGTCGCACCAAGGTCAGTCGCAAGGGTCTTCGCGTTCGTCACAGTCGCCGGATTGTGAACGGCATCACCGTTGATCAGCATGTTGACCGCAACACCCAGCTTACCGCGCTCGATCTCGCTTTCCAGACGCTGAGCGTAAGGAGCAACGATGTCCAGCGAAGCGCGACGTGCGAACTCGTAAGTCCACTCGTACCCGCCACCGAACTTGAAGAAGCGCACCGAGTGCTGGCTTCCACGGATCGAACGGACGGGGATGCGAGCGCCTTCAGCGATCACACCGTACTGCTGGTAGTCCTCCGCGTTGTCCTCAATGACAGTCGAGAGCATCTCAACGCCGTTGACGGTACGGGTCTGCGAGACGATGCCCGCAGTGGACTCTAGGTTGTTCTGACGGTACTTCCAGTGAACGATGTCATCGATCACTTCGGGGAAGAGCGCACGGACACCGGGGAACGTCTGGAACGTCTCCGCAGCGGCCTGAAGCACAACACCCTTCGAGAAGTTGTCCTGTGTCGGCAGGTTCAGCGCCATCAGGGCAGTTTCGTACCCGTCAAGCTCCTGATTGGCGAACTCACCCTGAGTAGGGTCAACCGCCAGTCGCAGGTAGTCACGTGCCGAGACACCAAGTGTCTTAGCAGCCGCGACCAGTTCCTGACCAGCCTGAAGGCTCTCGCCACGGTTGTCCGAAGTCAGCTTAGCAAGCAGAACCTCAGCAGGCGCGGCTGTCTTCAGCAGTTCAATGAGGTTGGTAGGCTTTGCCACTTCAATTCACTCCTTACGAGAACTTCTCGACAATGGCGTAGCCACTGCCCACTTCGACCACGTAATTGCGGCCCTCACCAGCCGGGACTGCACCAGCAGCCGCGACACCCGGTGTAGCCGAACCGATCAGGTTCGCTCCGAGAGCAACCGCACCAGTCGTCGGCAGCTTCGAGCGGAAGTGACGGCTAACCGCACCCACCTTGATGCCTTCCTGAGTACGATCCTCGAAGGTTTCGAGGCGACCGTGGATGGCATCGCCTGCCCCGGCCAGCTTCATCTTATTCGTACCAGTCGTGTCGAGAGTCATCGCCTTGCCCACGTCCGCAGCGGTTACCGCGCTGTCGAGGTAGTAGGTGAAGGTGAAGTCCTCGAAGCTGAACTGGTAGGTTACAACTGCGTTCACTGTGTAGGCCACTTGTCCCTACTCCTTCTTATCGGGGTGCCTTGAAGCCCGCGCTACCACGGAACTTCGATCCAACTTCAGGCTTATCCTTCGAAGTGCTTGTGACCCCACCAATCGGTAGCATCGCAGTCAGCTTCGACTGATAGCTCTCGACACCGGCCTTCAGGTCGGCAATCGACTCGGGGGCCTTGACATCCGTCTCACCAGCCGCAGTGGCCAGCTTGACGTACATCTCACCCAGAACTGCCTTCGCCTCGCCAAGCTCGGTGTTAGCAGTCTCAAGCTCTTCGGCCTTGTTGTCGGCGCGAGCCGCTTTAAGGTCAGTTGTCAGCGTCTCGACCTGACCACGAAGCTCAGTCACTTCACCGGTCAGCGTCTCATTCGCCGCCTTCAGCGTAGTCACCTCTGCCGCCGAAACCTTCAGGTCGGCCTTGGCATCGGTAAGCTGCGTCATCAGAGCAGTTGTGTCCACGTCTTCCTCTCCTTTAGACGCCTGCAAGAAGAGGCGATCTACTTCAAAACCTCGGGCAGCAAGTTGCTGCAACGGTGCGGCGAGCTTTGACTGACTTTTTCCGACAATTTTAGCTGATTTTGCCGCACCACGACTAACCAAGCTGAGTTCGGTCAATACCGACAACCCAACAAGTCGTGCGTGAACCCCATCTTTTCCGATCTGGTGACCGTTCTTGCAAGTACGCTCATACAGGTTGGAGAAGCTGGCATCTTCGCCACGATAATCGAAGTCGCACTCCGAGCAAAGGATTTGACTCGCAAGGAACGACACCGAAACTTCGTCTAGCGAACCGGCGTCCAGCTTTGCTGCTGTGTCAGCTTCAGTCGCATCGACGTAGAAAAGAACACGAAGCTCGTCCTCACCCGAAGCATCAATGTGTGGTTCTGCGTAGAACACACGCCCCTTCGGGATTTCATCAGCGTCGTGATTTGCAATCAACGGAAGATGATTACCGCCGTTGATCGAGTCAGCCATCTGTCGGATGGTAAGGCTCGAAAGACGAGCCTTCTCAAAGATAGTACCATCCTTACCCGGTAGTGGGTGAGTATTGATGGCGATTGCTTCGAACACAGCAAAGCCGGAAGGATCAACGTCCTCCCCAACAGCGTCCTTAATACGCTGAATTAGCTCTGGTGTGAGTGCTAGTCGCTTCATCCTTTAGAGCCTTTACTTTTTAGCGGGTGCTTTACTAGCCTGTTGGCCTGAACCACTTTTAACCGTTTTGCTTTTGGCCTGCTTGGTACCACCCTCCGGGGCCATACCACGGCCTAGCGGATCACCGTTTGGTGATTGCTGCGTAGCGTCCACAGATGCGACATTCACAGGGTCCATAAAGCCAGTACCCGACAGTTCGGGGGCGCTGTCAGGACGAGGACGAGCGAACACAGCCAAGTGAAATTCATCGTCAGTGATGTATCCACGGCTAAGTGCCTGCTCGTAACGCGAGAACTTCATGGTCTTCTGCGGCTCAAGCTCAAGCTGAGGACGAAGCTCAACCGGCTCAAACAGGAACTCGATGCTTCCCTGAAAACCTGCAAGACGGCAGGCAAGCGTCAGAACCTGCGACCAGACACCAGCAACTACTCGGTTGAGCGAGTCACAGTTCATGGCGAACAGACGAGCTTCCGTCGAAGCCACCTGACCATTGGTGGACTTGCCGACAACCGAAGGCATGGTCTTCAGCGCCGCAGTGTTGGCCGCGTCGAACACATCCATCACGTTCTGGATCGGGAGCGTGGTAGCAGGCTTGCTCTCGTTGGCTACGTCCACGGTCACCGCATCGGTGTGGACGAAAGCCTGATCGGGACGCAGGCTGTTGTAGGCGTTGATGACCTGAGCGATGTGGCTGTCGATGAACTCGCGGGTTTTCACGGCATCAGCACGAAGAATAGCCGGAGCCGACTTCAGGATCACCTCTTCCAGCACGGTAATATCCATGCGGGGATAGCCCATTGCCTGACTGATACGGAACAGATCGTTGATGATCTGCTCGCGAGCCGTGATAGTGTTGATGGCCGCAACGAACGGGCTGTACGTGTACACGTCAGTCGGGTTCTGCTGGAAGCGGGCGACGAAAAATGTCGGTACGTCGAGATTGATTTCGACGTTGGACCCGGCAGGCTTCTGAACCGGCTTGTAAACACCGGGCTGCTTCTCGTTCCAAGTTACGGTTGCCATGTCGATCAGACGCAGGCTATCCGGCTCGAATTTCTTGTCCAGCACCAGTTCCGCCCCCGGCGATCCACGAAGGAGCGTCCAGAACCGCATGTCGTCATTCAACTCCAACAGGCCCTGCTTCGAACTGAAGCCAAGGCTGTAGTCGGTGACTGTCGTCATCTTCTCGATAATCTGGTTGGCTAGACGAATGCCATCCGGCGATAGTTCGCCATTCAGGTCATACGCCTTGACCACGTAGTCTGCCGAACCGGCAATAGACTGGTAGGCGAAGAACGATGCGGACACGTCGCTGTTGTGGCGCGACATATCCGAAATGAGACTGCGGGCATCGTTCGACGTGCGGCTACCGTAGATGTCCTCAAGGTGATTGCGGTAACGAGGCATCGTAAGGACCGGCTGGCCCGAACGGAATGTCGGAGTCGAAGCAGTACCACCAGCCTTCGCCTTCTTCTTCGGCAGGATTAGCTGGATACCCTGAAGACCGGCCATCAATAAACTCCCAGACGAGCGATCTTGCTCGCGCTCTTGAAACGGTTGTTGAGATTGACCTTGGAAGTTAGGGTGTCCGTACCGCCGAAAATCACGTTTGCCATCAGGCCACCCGTGTTACGGGTGTACATGTGATCGCACACGCGACGGGCCAGCATACAGTAACCCATAGCATGGAAAAAGTGATCGTTGCCGTTCAGCTTCTTCCACACCGCCTCCACTTCAGGCATCTCGTCACGTACCATGTCGCGCAAATGGGTGATCACTGTCTCCTTATTTGCACCGTAACCGGAAATAACCGCGCCATTATTTACGATGACAGTACGCACTCGGTCGAGTGATTGTGTGCGGTTTACCCGGTAGTAGTCCACCGCACCCGTCTCGTCCAAGGCAAGGCTGATCGGTGCATTACCGGCATAAAAGACGGGCATAAGGATGCCAGCACTCTCGTCACGTAGAGCGTTGGCGGTCGGCACGAACGGCTGACGGTCGATACAACCCTGAATGACGGAGTAGTCGCGCTTGATCTCTTGCAGGCGCTCGTACAGGGCCGGGATCGGGATTTGCTCGAAGTGGAAGAACTCGAACTGACCATCGGGCAGTTCACGTCCCAGCACTAGGTGACAGATATTACCGAAGTCGAGGCCCAAGAATACCGGCGTGTCCTTCGACACCTCTGGCGTCTCACGGGTGCCCTTCGACATCGCCCGCTCGATTTCCTCACGCTGAAGCTGGGCCGACGACTCGGTGAAGGGTTCACCCAACACCGTGTTGTAGAAGCCTCGCATGTAGTCCTGCTGCTGGTACTTGGCCAACTGCGTGAAGACATAGCCCGGTGTGATGCGACCCGTCGAGAACGGGCGAACCTTGTAGCTGCGGAAGTTCGTGCGAGTCGGATAGGTCGCCACCCACTCACGACGATCAGCGTCGTTCAGGTCCATACGACGATGACAACGTTCGCACTTGATGTAGCTGCCTGTCAGGTCAAGCTCAGCAATCTGCTCTGTCGTCAGGTCCGTCAGCTTGGCGATGTCGAGGTGGAAATCAGGGATATGGATGAAGCGCATATCGAAATGAGGGATTTGGACGTGGTTACATGAACCACAACGCATGATGTATTCACGCTGATCTCCGTGTGTGTAGGACTGGTTAATGCCGTAATCCACGAACGTCGGCGTCGAGAACGCCTGCGTCACCTTCATGTCCGAGTTCTGTAGTCGGCTCTGGAACAGACCGATCATGTCCTTCGGGCTAAGGTCAAGCTCGTCGTGGAACAGGAAGTCAGCCGAGATCGAGGTAGCGTCACCCTCGGTACAGCCGGTGATGTATCCGAAGCTATCGAAGATTTGCACCATGTCCATACGACGGACAGGCTGGATAGCCATCGGTGGATTGAAGATACTATCCGCATCGAGGATGGGCTTCATACGACCGTTGTAGATACGCTTGAACATCTTCTCGTTGGGAAGAGTGAAGATGCCCGAGAGTCCACTGGTGCGACGAAGCATCGCAAAGAACTTGCGGATTTGAACTTCGGTCAGGCCAACCTGCGAACACTTCTCGCAGGCTAGATTGGGGTGGGGGTCAGCGGCGATAGCCTGCTGAAACGGGTATTGCTTGAACGAAAACGGCTTCTTGTTCAGGGTTGTATTTTCACAAATCCACTGGTCAAGCGCAACAGTGGAGTCAGACGACCCATAGCGTTCAAGGCAGGCGCTCAGCAATTCTCTGTACATTGCTTGGGCCTGTATGCGAATACTTGGGTTCGGTCAAGGACAATCCATAACAAGGAAACGTCACAAAAATTCGCTTGCGTCGATCACTAACTTTGTGACAGCTAGCACTCATGCAGAGCTTCTATCCCCAGATCACGTCCGGGCCTCTTATGGCTCTGACGACCCTCAAGCAGCAGCTTGAACTCGACGCAGGCTATCTCGACCGGGATGACTGCCCCTATGACGATCAGACCAAGGCCGATCTCAAGACCCTCCTATCACCGAAGGTGGTGGAAGTCGAGAAGATCGTGGAGGTCGAGAAGATCGTTGAGCGCAAGGTCGAAGTCGCAGCGGAAGCTGCACAAGGCGACGGCAAGCGCGGACCAAAGCTGAAGGGTGGAGGTGCCCAGAACGCCGAGGTTATCGGTAAGGAACTGGCCGAGACGCTGAACGACCTTCGCCAGTTGAAGCTCAATGCCAAGACCCTTCAGCCGAAGGACAAGCTCGACATTATGAAGGTTCAGGCAACCATGCTTGAAAAACTGATCACGATGGAAGAGCGAAACACCAACATCAAGCGCCTGTCCCTGTTCATGTCCACAGTCATGGGCCTGCTGGACGATGTGGTGGACGAAGATAAGCGGCAGCTTTTTATGAAGCGCCTTCAGCCTTTCGCAGACTCGGAGTAAGAACGTGGGTATTTTTCAAGAGTATGCTCCCCTCTACTGGGGGGCAGGGCTTCCTGTCATTCCGCTCCGTCAGCGGAACAAGATGCCCGACATCAACTCGTGGTCCACCTATGGGTCCGAGATGCCCACCGAGGGTTTGCAGCGTCACTGGCTGGCCTCGTTCCCGAATGGCAACATCGGTCTTCCGTTTGGGCCTGCTTCGGGTCTGTGCGCCATCGACATCGACCTTGATCCGGTCAATGACGAGTCGTGCCGTCCGCTCGTAGAGAAGATTTTGGAAATCCTTCCCGATACCCCTTGGGTTCGTATCGGTAAGAAGGGCATGGGTCTGATCTATCGCTGGTCGGGCCAGAAGAACTTCAAGCTGCGTGGCGAAGATGGGGGCATGATCCTAGAGTTTCTGGGATTGGGCAACCAGATGGTCATGCCGCCTTCGATCCACCCGGATACCGGAAAGCCCTACACTGCCAACAGCAATCTGTGGGAAGTGCTGGATCAGATCGAGGAACTGGACGATGACATTGAAGACCAGCTTCGTGGCCTGCTGGGGAAAGCTGGGTTCTCGCTGGGTAATGGCGGACGCAGTGCGCCTCTCGATATTATTCCTGCTGGTGAGCGTGATGTACAGATGGTACGTCACGCGGGATACCTTGCCCGCGTCGTTCTGGGTATTGATCGGTCTGCTAACTTCTCTCTACATGCAGCTATCGAACACATGCACACGTGGGTCAAAGACTTCACGGCAAAGGTAAGCGGCGATGAAATGGACCCCGATAAGGGAGTCGCCAAGCTGCTTGAGTTTCTGCTGAAGGATTTGGAGAAGGGCCGTACCATGCCGGAAGGCTGGGATGCGGACCTGACCGACGAGCAGCGTGAGCATCCGACCATCAAAATGCTGATGGAGAAGAACGCTGACCAGCGTTGGACCGTCAACAAGGCGAAGGACTGGCTTGCTGGCAAGATCGCGGAGAACCAGTCGGACGATGACTGGTGTACCGCTCGTGTCGAGGAACTGCTGACCAACGTGGCTGCGGACGAGAACTTCACGGAGTTCCAGATGCGGGCACTCGTGCCGCACATTATGAAGATCGCGGCAGGGTTGGGGCTGAAGAAGTCCGACCTGATGCAGTCCTACAAGCAGGCCAAGAAGGGTGCCAACGGCGAGGACACTTGGGAAGATCACGAGACTCTGGCTCGGGTGATCCTTGAGGAAATGCAGCGCAACGGAGAAATCCGGTTCTACAATGGCCAGTTCTGGCAGTGGAACGGGTCGTGCTTCGGGGTGCTGGATGACGATGCCGTGTATGTCGAGGCAGCGACGACCGTGAAGGGGTCGCAGCTTCTGAAGCGTCACAACGACTACAAGTCAGTGACCGACGTGATGAAGCGGCTCGTCAAGGGCGATCTGATGGAGGTGTCGGAGAACGGTCTGAATTTCGCCAATGGTTTCGTCGGTGAAGACCTTCGGGTGCTTGAGCATGACCCCAAGTACGGGGCCACGTTCACGCTGCCGTTCAACTACGATCCCGACAAGTCCACCCAGTGCAATGCTTGGTTGGAGTTCTTGGAGTCGTGCTGGGCGGGTGAGTCCGACATCAAGGAGCGGATCATGCTGCTTCAGGAGATGATGGCCGTTACCATGTTCAAGCTCGCCCCCCGGTATCAGCGGGCCTATCTGCTGTACGGACGTGCGGGCACGGGTAAGACCGTGATCTTGGACGTGATGCGTGGGCTGCTGCCCCCGACCGCAATCGCGGCTCTGGGACCGCAGCACTGGGCCGAGCAGTTCAGCCCGACCGATCTGGTGGGCAAGGCTGCGAACATCTGCGGCGAGCTTCCTGAGAGTGGCGTCATCGCTGGCAACACCTTCAAGGAAATCGTGGAAGGGTCGCCCATCCGCACCAGTTACAAGAACAAGGACGGGTTCACCTTCATTCCGATGTGCGCTCACTGGTTCGCATCGAACTTCCTGCCGATGTCGCGAGACAGCAGCCGGGGGTTCATCCGTCGCTGGATCATTCTCGACTTCAGCCACGTCGTACCGGAGGACAAGCAGGTAAAGGAACTGGGCAAGATCCTTCTGGCCGAAGAGCGTGAGGCAATCGCTGCTTGGGTGCTTGAGGGTCTGCGTCGGGTTCTGGAACAGGGTGGTTTCACTCTGCCTGCCTCGCACTACAACCGGATCGAGCAGATGCGCCGCATCAACAACTCGGTCTATGCTTTCTTGGACAACTCGAACACCATCGTTCGGGACAAGGAAGGCGACATGGCTTGCCGTAAGGTTTACGACGACTACTCGTTCCACATGAAGGATGTGGGCCGTGGTATGCCGGTGTCGTTCGAGCGTTTCGTTCAGATGCTGGACGATCTCGACCTTCACACGGAGAAGCGCACCGATCTGACCGGTACGTCGGAATGGTGGGTGAAGGGACTCAAGAAGAAGGATCGGACCAGTGCCTAAGTTCTACGTCGAAGCAGTCCAGATGGACCTGATGCACCCGGAGGCTTTCGAGTACCGGGTGTTTACGAAGGACGGGGATAAGTTTGTGGCTGGCTTCCCCCACCTTGATGAAGCCAATGACTTCATTGTTGAGAACGGTGGGGAACCGCAGGAGGTGCGTCTGTGGCGCAAGGGCATCCAAGCAACGGCTGGGAGTACGTATCGATGAAGTATCTGGTTCTTGTGTCGTCTGCGGCGATATAAAAAAGGCCCCGGAATTATGCCGGGGCCTACTTCCTGACGTGGGAGGCGATCACATCAGGAAATCTGGATGTCGAAATCGTGGTGGAAATTGCCGAAAATGCCTCGAATTTTGGTGTGTCCGGGCTGATTTACAGTGATTTTGCCCGTTTTTGCGTGAATATCGACCGATTTACCGAAAGAATGCCAAATAACGCCGTAATCGATGCGATTTTCACCAATATACGCCTTTGCCTGCATATCGGTGTCAACTTCGACACGAAAATCCCCGCCTACCGTAGTAAGCGGGAACATCTCGTAAACTTGGCCTTCGATCAGTGCGATCATCGGAATTTCTGCTGAATACGTGCTGCACGGTCGATATTATGCAGCTTATCCGCCTTCTGGGCAGCAAGATCGCTGATCATCAGGTCAAGGGACTCGGCCTGAGCCTTTTCCTTGGCGATGTAGGCGTCCAGCTTCGTGAACAGGTTAAGGAAGAATAGCTTTAGCACGATCAGTTCCTTATGCGACAAGGTGAGGGCGACCTTCCTTGGTCTGCCACGAGAGGATACGCCAGCCCGGAGCCACGAACTCGCGCTGGCTCTGGTTGATGAAGTCTAGGTTTGCCACAGATTGCCTCCTTGTGTGAGGCGCAGGCTCTAGCCACCACGCTTCATGTAGTCAAGCACCTTTTCAAGTTCCTCAATCGAGGCGTCGTTTTTCAGATTGTTGGCACGGGTAGAGATCACACGAATGTTGTCCTTGGTGTACCCCTTCTGATTATCGAAGCGGTCCAAACTCGGACTCGTCATCGGAATACCGAGGACGGGACAAATATCTGGGACAGAGATGTCCGCTAGTTCGATGTCAAAGTCGAGTCCCTTTGTGCAGGCTCGATGCTTGGCAGCGTGATACATCCGGTACCGAGGGTCATTACTCTGACGCTGGTTCTGGGTCTGGCTGTATTTCTGCTTCTGGGTCGGGTCCATCTCCCGATAGCGGGTTCGGGACTTGATCTGGGCACAGGTAACGCAGACCGTGTTCGAGGTCCAACGACGACCGTCGTGCTGCCACTTACAGGTGGGGCCGTAGTACGTCTTGTGACCCTGCTCCTGAGCTAGAGCGCGGTTGTCCAAGTGCTGCTGGGTGTGTTTGCTAGGCATAGGGTCTGGTACAGAGTCTTTTAGTAAATGTCAACATTTACTAAAGGCAAATTTCCCAAAATTTATTTGGGGACAAATGAGGGGTCATAACCCCCCTATGAGGATTTTTTCCTTTAAAAACAAGGTGTTACCCTTCCTCGAACCTGAACAAGAACCTTGCACAAAGCCGTTTACCCAGCACTAGGGGGGGTGCATAAGGGGATGGTCAGGGGGGCACAGGGCTCCCCGGTGGAGGAAGTAGGGGCTTTTAGCCCGAGGTGTCGTATGTCTGTAGCACAGCGGGGTCCACCTAGCCACGGACAAGTGCGCCCTACTGAGATCAACTTAAACTTTAAGGAGGAAACCAATGCCGTCTTATCAAATCTTCGTCGAGCGCTTTAACAGGGCTTACGAAAAGCGTTCGGGTGGTATCGCCGCGCCGGAAAACCTTGTCAAATGGGCTTACTGTGGTTTCCGGATGGGCTATAACAAGGGGCGGGATGATTTTGCTAATCAACATGAAACGCTAACTCTAAATTGACTTGAAATTTAAACTCTGAAAGGAACGGAAATGACGACGAATGCAGTGAACCACGACGCCGCGCTGGCTCTGGCCAAGACGGTTGGCACCAACCTTTCGACGCTACGCAAGAACAAGCGGAAGCTGGCTTACAACCTCGTGATGGCGACCGCCGTTGAGGGCTTCGGCTGGACCGATGTCTGGGCGTCAGCCAAGAAGGCAATGGGCTTCGCCAAGCTGGACAAGTCCGAGCAAAATCAGATCAACGTGCTCGGTACGGCGTGCAAGACGATCATCCTCGCATGGCCAACGCTGGAGCAGGACGTGAAGGACGCTTTCCGCAAGGAAGAGCTTATCTTCTCCACGCTGGCAACGTCCATCAAGGACGCTGAGAAGGCGCGCGACAAGGCGGAAGCGGAAGCCGAAGCCAAGGCCAATGCCGATGCGGACACCCCCGCCCCTGTGGGCAGCGACCGCATGGCGATGATCGAAGAAGTGACCGCCATGTTTGACGCCGACATGGATGCGGCCAGCTTCACCCCTGAAGAGATCGCGGCCCTTGCGGCTCTGATCGCCAAGGTTGACGCTTTCAAGGTGGCGGCCATCGCCAAGGCCAGCAAGGCGGCTTAAAATTTAAGCCCGGTGCAGGGGGGAGGGGTTGCCTTCCCCCCGAACCAGAGAGAGGACATGGTTATGAGTCTGGAACGGATCGCGGGCACTTATGCCAAGTTTCAGCACGAGCAGCACGATGCGACGGACCCCACTCGGCGAACCCGCTTCGATGTGTTCGGCCACGTCATCGAGACGCCCACGGTCGGGGGTTTCGACCAGTGGGGGCGCAACGGACATGACCGGGAAGCGCACAAGCGCCGGGTTCAGGATCAGGAACACGCCCACGCTCTGGCTCTGGCTCTGCGTCGTGAGGCAATGGCGGCTGACCGCCGAGCCTGCAACCGCCAGATGCAGCTTCGGAGGCTGATCGCCCGATCCAGAGCCTGATCCTGTGCCTGCATCGGACTTTCGATGACATTCGGGACATTGAGATCATCGGTTTTTCGGCTGAATGAGCCTCAACCGGGGGCGGGCTTGCATTCGGGTTCTGCTTCGGGTTCAACCAGTGGACCTGAGCCAGTGCAAGGCTGCGTCTACCGATCTGGGGCAGGTTTTCGACCTGAGCCGGGACCGGGACCGGGAGGTGGTCAAGCTCGAAAACGGGATGTGGTGCGTCCTCAAATGAGCCTCAACCGGGGGTGGGCGCTACCACCCAAAATCACCGCGACCATTTTGAGTTGATTGAGCTTGCTCTCTCGATCGAACTGTCGCATATCAATGAAACGCTCTTAAAATTTAAGGATTGCAAATGCGAACTGAAGCCGTAAACTATATATTGACGACCTACAGCGCCACAATGTTCGGTGATCGTGCCTCCATCCACCAGATGGTTGTGAGCGCCGAGGTAGCGAAGGGGTTGATCGGTCCCGCCACGCAGATCGTCGCGACTCGTGCCAGTCACGAGAACCTCGCCAAACTCGTCTTCGGGCAGGACATGCGAGTCACCCGGTTTGCAGATATGGTCCCCGAGAAGAGCGCGATCCTCGTGCATTACCGTGGTGCCCCCATTGGGGACGATGGCGTACCGCCCGAAGGGTCCACGGTCACGTTTTATCTCGTTGAGAGCGAGGAATATCAGGAACCCGAGGACTGATGCTTCACCATGCTGGGGTGCTAGGACCACCCCACAATCCCATGCTCGCACGGATCAAGTCACAGGATTGGCCCAGCCTGCCTGCTGACTTGGCCCACGATCTGGACGTGGCTCTGCTCACACCCGGTTTCACCACAGCGTGGTGGGCACGGGCACTGGGTAAGAGTCACCCGACCGTAGTGCGTCGGCTCGCTGGTATCTCCGAGGCTCTACGGCCCGAAGCCATTGAGAATTGGAACTCGATCACACGGGAAGACTGCATCCGTCTGTCCCAGATCGACGGCCACATGCCGATCCCGGTCCTGATCCAGATGGCAGCGGACAAGCGCGACGGGATGACCAAGGCTGAGGTGATGAAGCTGTACGGTTGCAGCCATCATTGTGTGGATCAGGCGGTGGCAAAGCCGCTGTTGTCCAGCCCTCGCTTGCCGGATTGGTTTCGCTCCCTCATTCCGGGTGCCTGAAACTCACTCGCCATATATAACGAATTTTTTGTACGTTTCCTTGTTATACTATCTATATATCCTATTATTTTTTAATAATGATGTAGCCATTCGAAGGATAAAGATAGGTATAGTATAACAAGGATATGTTAGAAATTTTTTCTAATATAGCCGAGTGAGTTTCAGGCACCCGGAATGAGGGAGCGAAACCGATCCGGTCCAAGGTCCCGTTGGTGGAGGATATTCGCAACGGACGTACAAATGCACCGACCTGCGGTGTCCAGCCCTCGCTTGCCGGATTGGTTTCGCTCCCTCATTCCGGGAGCATGACCAAAGTCATTCGCTCATATTGAAGAATTTTTCCCACTTATCCTTGTTATACTATACCTATCTTTATCCTTCGAATGGCTACATCATTATTAAAAAATAATAGGATATATAGATAGTATAACAAGGAAAAGAGAGAAAAATTAAACAATATAGGCTACTGAAGTTGGACCTCCATCCAACGAGCAAGGGCCTGAACCTCGGCCAGCGTAGCATCCCCCTGACCCCGTTCCAGCGCGAACCAGACCCAAGAGGGCCGGTCCACCTACAGGATCCCTGCCTGAGTTCCAAACACAGAAGGACAACTTTCATGCTCGACCTCACCCGCCCTGTCCGCACCAAGCGCGATCATGGGTTCAGCGTCACGATCCTCGGCATCCACAAGAGCCGGGAGCATCACGAGCGGCCCATGCTGTTCATCCTGACCCATCTCCCCGATGGTGTGACGAGCGTAGCCTACCGCAACCCGGACGGCACCCACCCGAACGGCATGGAGAGCTACAATCTGGTCAACGTCGATGTCGGTGACGCAGCGCACCACATCCAGACCCAGATCGACCAGCCGAGCTTCACGGCCATCCGTGCGCTCTGGCTTGAACCGTTCTACCGCGAGGTCGCACTCGACGGAGCCTGCAAGGGCGCGACGAACGTGGACCGCCGCGATATGCGCCACTACCTCGAAGGTTTGTGGGGGCGCTAAGAGGTCACCATGAAGCGTGACCCGAACGGTTACACCTACCATCGCTGGTGGTGGGAGGACTACACCCACGGAGGGCTTCTGAGCCAACACCACCCTGTATCGAGATGGAGAACTATTACGATGGCCTGCTCCCTGATCGAACGCCTCAACTCGCTGGCGGATAAGACCCCGGACCAGATCGCGAAGTCGCTCTTCAATCCGTGGGTTCGCCTCGGCACGTGGGACTACGCATTCTTCGAGGCGAACCACCACCGGATCATCTCGCTCTACAACATCCGCGATCACTGCTATCTGAGCGGGATCAGCGATTTCGAACGTCGGACCCAGCGTCGAATGGACTACTGGCCCCGGTCCACCATCTGTTCCTCGTCCCAGTGTGTGCATGAACGATGGTTCGTCTGCCTCAATGACGAGGCTATTCCCTTTATCGAGGGTGTTCACGATGCGTAAACTTTTGGAAACTCTCGACGCCACCAAGACCCCCGACGAGAACGTGGCCCTGCTCAAATTGAGCAGCTGGATCAAGGGGTCGGACATGACCCGTGCCCAGTACGACGCCATCTGCCAAGGTCCGCAAGGTGGTCGCGTTCGCATGATCAAGTATCAGGGTGATGGGTCGTGGTGGATCAACGGCATGCGTGACAACAGTCGTTACAATCTCAGCGACTGGACCTATCGCAACGTCACCAGTCCCCACTATCTGGGCGACTATTACTTCATCGCTTACGAGGATTACGTCGATGGTAACTTCCCTCCTGAGCCTGCTTAACAGCCACGCTCACCGTCCGCCCGACGAAATTGTCGCGCGTCTCAAGGCTAAAGGTTGGATTAAGGGCTTGGATATGCCCGCCGACCTGTGGGATAGCTGGCAAGCCGACCGCAAGAATGTCGCCATCTGTCACGTCAACGATTATCACGACCGGTTTGAGTTCGATAGTTCGGGCTTCACGGCACGTGATTGGTCGATCATCGAGATCAACGGCAAGCTCGGCTCCTACTTCTTCATGCTCGCTGACGAGTATGTAGAGGGTCAAACCCCAAACCCTGAAGGGAACCCGTTCTGATGTTTCACCACATGACCGCGATCACTCGTGCCGCGATGCAGGGCAAGACTGCCGAGCGGGACATGAGCGACAAGCGTCGCCTCGCCAAGCGCAAGAAGGACCGCGCCAACAACACCGCCTCGCCCCGTACCCGTGACGGCAAGGAATTTCCCGGTGGTCGTGAGCTTCGGCGTCGGCTGAAGACCCTCTCGGCTCGCCAAAAGGCGTTCGATCCGAGCGCCAAGGGGCGCAAGCCCGGGAGCATGAAGGGCTAAACCAATCGGCTACCTGCCTCGCACGTATCGTCGAACGGGAGGTTATCCTTCTTCGCTCGAATTTTCAGCACATGCTTCCGAGACAGACTTGTGCTGCCGCGTTTGTGACAGGCTACGCATCGTCCGTGCGCTTCTTTACCGGCGACATACCACGGACACACGGCTTGACGAGCAAGCTCTCGATCAGTATGGGGTTCGT